>ERZ724520.521-NODE-521-length-20547-cov-28.837107_pt1 | contig 20547 bp, 21 predicted proteins | sample MGYA00376053_ERZ724520 | MGnify/ENA primary metagenome ERZ724520 (study PRJEB28724, sample SAMN07190886) | activated sludge metagenome | isolation source: activated sludge of sewage treatment plant in Hong Hong | place: USA: Christiansburg, Virginia | collected...
GGCTGCTGGACCACGAGTCCGGTCAGGCTCCGCTGCCCCTCGAGTGACCAGGTTCGGGCCTGTTGCGGGCGTTTAGGCTTCCAGCGCTGCGAGCAGCTTGATCGGTGTGTCCTTCGGGCTGATTTTGGGCCACGCCTGCTCGATCCTGCCGTCGGCGTCGATGAGATACGCCGACCGGATGATGCCGTCGTAGACCTTGCCATACAGCTTCTTTTGCCCCCATGATCCGAACGCCTCCGCGACGGCATGGTCGGGGTCCGACAACAGGGGAAACCCCAGCGTGTGTTTGGTGTCCCAGTTGAGCTGTCTGGTGGGCGAGTCGGGGCTGATGCCGATGATGGCCACGTCACCGATCTGCTCGGCGACGTCTCGTAACCCACAGGCCTGCGTGGTGCAGCCGGACGTGTTGGCCTTGGGATAGAAGAACACCAGCGTGCGGTGCCCGCGCCGGCCGGCAAGGGTCACGGTGTTGCCGTGCTGGTCCGGAAGTGAGAAGTCGGGTGCCATTTCGCCGATGGTTGCCATCGGGTCGAATCTAGCCAGTGGTCGCTCGACCGCCACGGGCCGGCAGCATGGGGATGATGAGTCGGTTCGGAGAGTTCACCAAGTTGGCCTCCGAATTTGTGGAGTACATGGCCAAGCCGCAAGGCGGATCGAAGAAGCAGCCCGATGGGTCGGGTCCACTTGAAGTCAGCTATGCGCCGGACCTCGACGGTGAGCCGGATCCGGGCGAGGTGGTGTGGACGTACGTGAGTTACGAGGATGATCCAAGCCAGGGTAAGGATCGGCCGGTGGCGGTCATCGGCTGGGACGGCCCGGTGCTCGGGGTGGTGCAGTTGACCAGCAAGGACAAGGGTCGCAGCGACTGTGTACCCATCGGCACCGGCGCGTGGGACAGCGAGGGTCGGCCCAGCTTCGCCAAGATCGATCGGATCCTCCGGGTGCAGCCATCGGAGGTCCGCCGTGAGGGGGCGGTGCTGGCGAAAGACCGCTTCACCCACCTGGTTGGTGAACTCCGTGCCATGCACGGCTGGCCGTTGGACACCACAGACGACGCCTGAGGCCACGGCTTGTCGTCGGTGGCGGACGAGCGCAACGCCCTCGGCACTGAACAAGCAGCGTCGGCGCGCCTTGGCTGTCAGTCGTGTCGGCGGGCTGCGTGCAGGTAGTAGCGGTCGCCGTGAACGCCCAGGTTGCGGGTGATGTCGAACCCGGCCGCGTCCAGCATGGCATCGACACAGGCCACGTTGGGGCCCACCCAGTTGGTGGGGTCGTTGGACAGTTCGCTGTGGGGGTAGAACCACAGCCGCGGTCGGCGGCCGACATCGAAGCCCACAGCATCCCGCCCGGCCCAGCGCACCAACGGGCCGCGAAGCCACACCCGAACGTCCTGATGAACGTAGGTTTTCATCACCAGCAGGCCACCGGGTTTGATGACCCGGGCCAGGTTGCGAAACCCAACCATCGGGTGTTCGAGGTGGTAGAGAACGTTGAGAAACCAAACGGCGTCGAAGGTGCCGTCGGTCGCGGGGTCGAGGTCGTAGATGGATCGGTCACGGAACTCGGCGGCTGACCCACGAAGCGCCTTTGCGATGGCGAAGCCATTTCGTCCTTCCACCATCAGCGACGACAAGTCGTCGATACCAACCACCTCGGTGGCCCCGCGGTCTTCGGCCGTGAAGCTGTAGAAACCGTCGGAACAGCCGACGTCGAGCACCCGCTTGCCGTCCAGCCGATCGGGCAGTGCCAGGCGTGCCAATTCGGTTGCAACATCTTCACCCCCGGGGGTGAAGACGCCGCCACCGACATCGATCCGGTGCCGCCAGGTGGGGTGACCGTCTACTTCTGCCCGGATGGCTCCGTCCGCTGCGGGCTGAGAGACCGCGTTGCAGGGTTCAGCCACGGCCGAGAGCGTAGGCGGATTGCCCGGTCGGCCACAAAGGTGCGATGCGGCTCGTGGTGACGGCCGTCCGAATACGCGTCGGGGTGGAGGGTTGAGTGCCGAAACCCCGGATTCACCGCGACGAACGGCGACGCAAAATCCGAATGATGAGCAACGTGGCCGCCAGCAGCCCCAACGCAGGCACCAGCCGCTTTGCCACCGGCGTGGCAGACGCGTCCAGGAGATCGGCGGCGTCGGATTCGAGCGGGCTCATCGGGTGCACTTCCAGCGGGTCTGTCGTTGCTGCAGCCGGCGTGGCGGTTGCAGCGCCGTTGTCGTCGTCGGATTCGAGGTTCTCGACGAGCTGCTCGATCAACTTCGTGGATGCGTCGGCGAGCACGCCGCTTGCGAACCGATCCATCAACCCGGTGAGCGTCAGTTCGGTGACCAACTCGACCTTGGTGGTAGCGGGGTTCGCTGCGGTGCACTGGGCCGTGATCACAGCGGTGGCTTCGTCCTGCGCGCTGGTGTCGTGTCCGTTGGCGACGATCACCGCGATCTTGGCGTCATCGTCTCGGTCGGTGATGCTGGCGGAACCCTGGTAGGTGACGGAAACGGGACCCACCTCCACCGTGAGCGTGCCTCGGTGGAGACCGTCGTTTTGAAGCTCCAGCCGTGTACCCGGCGTTGCCGGCGCGGTCAGTTTCAGCGAGGTGAGCTTCGCCCAGGCGTCCTCGATGGGCATCTTCACTTCAAAGGTGTGGGTCAGCTCCATCGGGGCGAAATCCTCCGGATGTCGATGTTGTCTGGACGGTCAGGCCTCCAGAACCCGTTGCGCGTCCTCAACCTACGCTGCGTCAATGGAATGGACGGTTCATGGTTGGCGATCGATCTATGAGAGTGACTGGATGTCGATGCGCCAGGCGGACGTCGAACTCCCCGACGGGCAGCGGCTCTGGCATCACGCAGTGATCTACCCACATGCGGCTGCTGCGGCCGTGGTAGCTCATCCCGACCGTGGAGTGCTGATGCTGTGGCGCCACCGGTTCATCACCGACAGTTGGGGGTATGAGATCCCGGCCGGTCGCGTGGACCCGGGAGAAAAACCGATCGACGCAGCGGCGCGCGAGGTCGAGGAGGAGACCGGGTGGCGACCCGGGCCGCTGACGCCCCTCACCCGCTATCACCCGTCAAACGGTTCCAGCAACCAGACCTTCCACGTGTTTCAGTCGTCGGATGCCACGTACCTCGGCGACCCGACCGACCCCAACGAGGCGGAGCGGATCGAGTGGGTGGCGCCGAGCCGGCTGCCGGGGTTGATCGCCGACGGGCAGGTGACTGACGGGTTCTCGTTGACGGCGATCTCAACGGCGTTTCTGCTGGGTCGCCTGAGCTGATCACGTCGGCGGTGGGTCCGAGTGGACACGCGAGGTGCCTCGCGGAGTCAGTAGGTGCTGGCGGTGCCGCCGGCAATCATCAAGATCACCCAGGCGATGCCACCCAGGACGCTCAGGACGATCGAGATCCAACCCAGGACGAACCCGGCGGTGCCAAAGCCCTGTTGCGGGTTGTTGGGGTCCTTGCGGACCCGGTTGCCGAAGATGATCGCGGGGATGGCGGTCACAAAGCCGCAGCAGATGATGCTGAGGATGCCGCACACCAATGCGATGGTGGCGTCGTTGTTGGAGGAAGTGGACACCATGCCCTGAGGAGGCGGTTGAAACCCGCCTCCGGGTGGAGGTGCCTGATAGCCGCCACCACCGGGTGGGGGAGGAGGTTGGTAACCGCCGCCTGACATGCTCATTGAAGGTCCCTCTCGTTGTGGCGGGGCGAAAGCGCCGGGCCGTTCCCTTGGGTGAAGTTACCCGGCTCAGAATCTAGCTTCCCGGGACCACCTCGGTATCGAGCTCGTGCGTATGAGCGGAGGTTGGGCCAAACTGGTTCTGATGAACGCTTCACAATCGGGCCAGGCCCTGGCTGCTCGCACCAAGTCGCTGGTTGCCAAGATGACGACCAACCCCAGGATTCAGCCACTGCTCCGGCGGGTGGTCCCCACATCCGATCGCATCCTGGCCAGGCTTACCGGCGGACGGCTGCACCTTTCCGACGCGATCCTGCCGACCTTGATCCTGCATCACACCGGGCGGAAGTCCGGGCATGCACGGGCCACTCCGCTGGCCCATTTGGTTGATGGGGATCGCTATTTGGTGGTCGGCAGCAACTGGGGTCAGGCAAGCCATCCGGCTTGGGCACTGAACATCACCGACGAGCCCAAGGTGGAGATCGAGGTGAAGGGCCGCAGGTTTCCTGCCGTGGCAAACCGACTGACCGGTACCGACCGGGCCGACGCATGGGAGCGCATGCGCACCCTGTGGCCCTCGTTTGACACCTACGAGGTGACGTCAGGCGAACGTGACATCCGGGTGTTCGAACTCATCCCCACGTAGCCGAAGGGGAACGGTTCGTAGGCGGCCTGCCTGCGCCGGTGGGGTCAGGCCCCTCCGGTGGAACCACCGGCCGGCACGTAGCTCCACAGCTCGGCGCTCATCGCCACCGGCGGGGGTGCCCCGCCTTCGGTGCCACCCGGACGTCCGCCGGGATGTCCGCCGGTTTCACCCCCGGGGTGCCCGGTACCCGCCTGGTCGCCCGCTGGCTTTGCGTCGCTCTGGTGGCCACTGCCGAACGCGGGGCTGCTCACCCACGCGTTGAAGCTCTCGTCATCGCGCCAGCGGGTGATGACCAACCATGTGGTTCGGTCGTCAGTGGGCTTGAGCAGTTCGAAGCCCTCGAAGCCGTCCTGACCGTCAACGGCACCGGCACGAGCGGCGAAGCGCTGGGCAAGGGTGTCGCCGGAATCGGCGGGGACGGTGATGGCGTTGATCTTGATGACTGTCATGACGTCGAGTCTGTCAGCAGCGGCACGCAGTGGTACCAACGGCACGCCAGAGCGGGAGGAACGTGCGCATCTGTGGGGGACGTTCAGGCGTGGGTGCCTCTCACGGGCGCTCCCGGTCGTCGGCGTCCTCGGTGACGACTCGGGTGGTCACCCGCTCCTCCGGATCTTCGAGCGGCTTCATCCCCGGCAGCTTCAACGGCTTGCTGTCCTGGTCGATGAGCCCGCCCCGGTTGGTTCGGGATTCACCGGTTGGGTCGGCGATCCGGGGCACGCTCACCAACATGTCGACCTTGCCGGTTCGGCGCTCCTCGAGGACCACGTTGAGTACCGAGGCGTACACGATGACCTTCCCGAAGATCAGCAGCCAGGCAAAGATGCCGAACACGATGCCGATCGAGCCATAGATGCCCTGGCTCTTGGCGATGACCCCTGGCAGCCAGTGGATCGCAAGCAGCTTCAGCACTTCCACGCCGATCGCCGCCACCACTGCACCGGGCAAGACCTGGCGCACGGTCAACCCATACCGGCACAGCAGCCAGTACATCCAGCCGAACAGCAGCACCGACACTGCAAACGGCACGAGCGTGCCGGCGGCGCTCGCCCAGCCCGGGAGCAGGCCAATTGCCCAGCTGGCCACTGCAGACCCGATGAAAACCACTGCTGCCCCCAACAGAAACAGCACGCCAACGGCCTTGTCCTTGATGCCCCGTCCGGCCACCTGCCAGGGCACGTTTGCGGCAACCTGCAACGCAGTGGTGACCCCCAGTGCAGACCACGCGCCGGTGAGCAGTCCGATCAGGCCAACGGCGCCTCGGTTGGCCTGGGCCGAGTTGACCGCATTGGTGAAGATCCCTTGGGCGTCTCCGGTGAGGTTCAGGCTGTTGATCGTGTCGGTGACGAAGTCCGGGTTGCCGGCGGAGACGAAACCCATCACCGACACCGCCACCAGGATCAGCGGGAAGATCGAAAGGAACAGCGACAGCGTCAGCGCGCTCGCAGCGTTCTGGCCTCGGATGCCCCGAAACCGCTCCTGCACGGCGATGAGAACACCGAGCAGGCCAGGGTGTTGCCGGGCCGTCGGGTGCGGGTTGACGTCGCTCATGGCCCAATGTTGGTCGATGAGGTGCGCAGAACGCACCCTCGGTACCGGGTGGCTCTAGCCGAGGCGCCGCATCAGGTTGGTGTAGAGCCGGTCGAAGCGATCCACCAGGTCGCGTCCCCGAGCCCCAACGTCGTCCAGCGGACGACGGCTGGACATCGCCTCGTTCATGATGACCCGCTGGGGCAGCTCTGGGCTGAGCATCGCCTGTTTGCCAACGTCGTCGATCAGGGCGTCCCGCTGACGTCCTGCCTCGGCCGACCGGGCCGGCACCCGGTTGAGCAGCACCCCCATCAGCTGCAGATCCGGGTTGGCTTTGGCGTTGACCGTTTCGATCGTCGAGCGCAACTGGCCCAGGCCGCGACGGCTGAGGGCTGACGGTTCGGCGACCGCCAGCGCACCGTGCACGGCGCCCAGCGCAGCGTGGGTGATGGCGCCCAGCGAGGGGGCGCAGTCCACCAACGTCAGGTCGTAACCGGTGGCCAATTCCGCCACGACCGGTACCAGCGAGGTCACCCGGCTCAGCGGGTCCCCGCCGTCCTCTCGAACCAGCGAGGCGCTGGCGGCAACCACGTCCACACCCTCACCCCAGCCCGAGGTCACCAACGCATTGTGAGCCGTGGTCACCGACGGACGTTCCAACACGTCAGCGGATGTCCAGTAATCGTCGTCGGCGTCCACGCCCAGGCACCAAGTGGCCGAACCCTGCGGATCAAGGTCGATCACCAGCGCCTTCCTGCCGGCACGGCGCGCCGCCATGGCCAGGCCCAGCACCACCGATGTCTTGCCCACGCCCCCCTTCTGGTTGACCACTGCCAGCGAGTAGCTGGGGCGTCCGGATGGGGTGGTTCGATCGCGCTTGGTTGCCACGTCTCAAGCGTAGATGGGGGGCGTTGTTGGCCTCGACTCGGCGGGATCGCCGCTGGATGTCAAAGTTGGGGGATGAACGATGACCAGCGACCGGACCCGGGCGACGAAGGTGACCAGGCCGATCAGCGCCGGTCCGACGGTGATGCGTCGGTTGTGCGTCAGGTGTCGACGACCTCCGCCGGGAGCGCCTACCTGGTGCACCCCGACGATGGTCCGGGACCGGGCGTGCTGGTGCTGTCGTCGTGGCGGGGACTCAACGATGTCACCAAGTCGATGGCAGATTCGCTCGCCGACGCCGGTTTCACGGCCCTCGCACCCGACCTGTTCGGTTCGGTGCCCGTCGATGACGCAGCCGGGCAGGCGCTGCTCGGTGAGGTGGATGCCGATGGCATCGCTGCACTGGTGATCGCCAGCGTGGTCGCACTTCGATCCCAGTGCGCCGATCCGTCGGCGCCGGTGGGGGTGGTGGGCTTCTCATCGGGAGGATCGCTGGCCATGTGGGTGGCCACTCGCAACCCCGACTCCATCGCCGCAGTGGTCACCTATTACGGCGCTCAGGACATCGATTTCACGTCGCTCAACGCGCCGGTGTTGGGCCACTTCGCCGAATTTGACGATCTCTGCACCGTCGACGATCGGGTGGAGATGCAGTCACACCTGTTGCTGTTGGACAACATGGTTGAGGTGTTCGAGTACCCGGGCACCTGGCACTTCTTCGCTGAGGACGCCGAGTTGGATACGCCGGCGGGTGAGGCGGCGGCGCTGGCATGGGGGCGCACCGTTGCGTTCCTGCAACGTCATCTTGGATTGGATGACGGCTGAGGCAGCCGCGAACGCCACCGACCGAACGCCGGTCTAGAACAGCTGATCGCAGTAGGTATCGGTGCCGGGGATGGCCGGGGTGAACGGTGCGGTCAGTGCCACGCGGGCGATCCCCGCCGCCTCGATGGCCTCGGAGAACGCCACCAGGTGGTCCCAGGCTTCCTCGACCTGTTGATCAAGAAAGCACAGCAGCAGGCTCCGGTCCTTGCCGCCTGGGCCCGAACCCAGGTCCATCGGCCCTTCCCTGTCGGGAATGATCGGGCGCCAGCTCAACACCTGGTCCACCGGTGAGCCCCCGCCGAGCACGACGTCGCGCCCGTCGCCGTCGAGCCACGCGTCCAGGTCTGTGGTGCTCAGGCCGTCGGCCCGGTCCACGTGGATCGATGCCAAGCCGGCGTAGGGGTGATCGAGCGCCAGGTGGGCAGGGATGGGGGCGACGTCCCGGTGATGTGCTGCCCGCATCGTGTACAGCACCGTGTGGGCGTGGGTGCGCTCCTCGAAGCCGCGACCGGCCGCGTACAGCTTGTGCACCTCCTCGGACGCCCACGCAAAGTGGTTGGCCACTGAGGCGGCGTCGATGAAGTAGGTGGCCAGGAAACTGCCGGCGTCGATGGGATTGGTCACCGGTGAATGGCCCGACGGCTCGGTGGGGAAGCGCAGGTCCTTCAACGCCCGGGTGGCCACCCAACGCCTGCCCGAAAGCGTGCCGGGCCCCACCATGACCCCGCCGTAGAAGTGGTCCCGTTCGTACCAGCGGTTGTAGGCCACCTCAAACCCCGGGGTCGGGTCCACCAGGGTGAACAACATGGCGCCAACCCTGATCGGCCCCGAGTCGACGTTGTCGTCAGTGGCGCCCCCGTTGGCAATCGCGTCGGTTCTGGCGTCGTTCATCCCGTTACCCCATCTGCGTTGTTGGTCGGTTCCGTCCATCCGTGTGGATGGCTGGGTTACGGTACCTGACGCCTCGTCAGATGCGTTCTGACCGGCAACCTGCGGAACGATCCGCCCGGCCGCTTACACCATGAGCGTGCCGATCAACGCCACGACAAGTTGGGGAGGGCCGATGGGCCGATTTGAGGGTAAGTCCGCATTGGTCACCGGGGCCGCGTCCGGCATGGGCCGAGCCACCACGCTGGCGTTCGCCAACGAGGGGGCCAATGTGTTGGCCGTCGACATCGATGCCGACGGGCTGGCCACGTTGGCGACCGAGGCCGCCGAAGCTTCGGGCTCGGTCGTGACCCATCACGCCGCCATTGGCACCCGCGATGCGGGGCACGCTGCGGTGGCAGCGGCAGTTGAGGCGTTCGGCGGGCTGGACGTGCTGGCCAACGTGGCAGGCGTGGTCCGGTCGGCCCACACGGTGGACGTCACCGAAGACGACTGGAACCTGATGTTCTCGGTCAACGTGTCGGGCATGTTCTGGTTGTGTCAGGCGGCCCTGGGCGCATTTGATGGAGGCGGCGTCATCGTCAACGTTGCCTCCAATGCCGGCCTCATGGGCCAGGCCTATTTCGCCGGCTACTGCGCATCCAAGGGGGCGGTGGTCAACCTGACCAAGGCGCTGGCCATGGAGTTCGCCAAGGACAACAGCATCCGCATCAACGCGCTTGCTCCGGGTCAGACCGCAACGCCGATGACCGGCACCATCGAGCTGCCCACCGACTGTGACATCGATCTGATGCGTCCCTACATGGGCTATCGAAAGGCCGCGCAGCCCGAGGAACAGGCGGCGGCGATCCTGTTCCTCGCCTCCGATGACGCGTCGGCGTTTCATGGGGCGGTCGTGTCCTCTGATGGGGCTCTGACTGCGGGCTAAGGGTTTGGCCAGGCCGGTAGGGGTGATCGGCGCCCGAATCCAGCTACTGGAGCCGTAGTGGCAGGACTGCCATGTTGGGCGTAACGTGAGCCGGTGCGATCACTGACCGTTGAGCAGGCCTACGACAAGCGCTGGTGGACCCTGGGCGTTCTGTGCGCCTCGCTGTCGGTAATCAGCATCGATAACACCATTCTCAACGTTGCCCTGCCGAACATTGTGGACAACCTTGGGGCCTCCGGCTCCGACCTGCAGTGGATCGTGGATGCGTACGTGGTGGTGTTCGCCGGGCTGCTGCTCACCAGCGGTGCGCTCGGCGACAAGTTCGGTCGCAAGCTCATGCTCACCGGTGGGTTGGCGCTGTTCGCCGCGACCAGCGCGTTCGCCGCCTTCAGTGGTTCGCCGGGAGCGTTAATCGGGGCTCGTGGATTGATGGGCATTGCCGGAGCGGCCATCTTTCCGTCAACGCTGTCGATCCTTACCAACACCTTCGAGGGTCCCGAGCGCGGTCGGGCCATCGGTATCTGGGCTGCGGTGTCGGGCCTGGGCATTGCGGTCGGCCCGTTGCTTGGCGGGTTTCTGCTCGAGCATTTCTGGTGGGGTTCGGTGTTCCTGGTCAATGTGCCCATCGCGCTCGGCGCCATCGTGGCCGGTCGGTTCCTGGTGCCCGAGACCGTCGGCGAACGCGACCGTCCTCTCGACCCGATGGGCTCGCTGCTCTCCATCGTCGGGCTCACCGGTGTGCTCTACGCCATCATCGAGGCGCCCGGTGCAGGGTGGCTGGCGCCCGAGACGCTCATTCCAGGGGCCATCGGCGTGGCTGTTTTGGCGGCGTTCGTGGTGTGGGAACTGCGCAACCCCCATCCGATGCTCGACGTGAGCTTCTTCTCTAATCCCCGGTTTTCGGCAGCGTCGGCCACGATCACCTTGGTCTTCTTCGCCCTCTTCGGATCGACGTTTCTGCTCACCCAGTACTTCCAGTTCGTGCTCGGCTATTCGCCGCTGAAGACCGGCATGCTGACCGCGCCGGTTGCCCTGGGCATCATGACCGCCGGCCCGCTGGCACCCCGCCTGGTTGAAAAGGTGGGCACCAAGTTGGTGGTGCTGGCAGGCTTGTTTGTCGTTGGCGTCGCCCTGCTCTGTTACGGCTCGGAGTTTCTGATGGAGTCGGTGCCGCTGGGCATGGGCGTCCGCTTGATCTTCGGCTGGGGCATGGGGCTGGTGATGCCGCCCGCCACCGAGTCGATCATGGGTTCGCTTCCACGCGCACGTGCCGGCGTGGGGTCGGCGGTCAACGACACCACACGGCAAACCGGCGGCGCGCTCGGCGTCGCCGTCATCGGGTCGATCTTCGCCGCTCAGTACCGCTCGGTGGTCAAGATCCCGGCCGATCTCCCCGTTCAGGTGCGCGACGGCATGGCCGACTCGATCGGCTCGGGGCTGCGCATCGCCAAAGAGATGAAGCTGCCCGTGTCGGATCTGGTGCGGGTGCACGATGCCGCCGCGCCGGCGTTCGTCTCGGGCATGCAGATGGCGGTGGTGTTTGGGGCTGTCGTCGTGGCGATTGCGGCCGTGGTGGCCTGGCGCTATCTGCCGGCCCGCGAGGCCGGGCCGGTCACCGAAGGCGAGGCCGACCGCAGCGTCGGTCACCCCGACGGCGGCCTTCACGGGAGGGTTGAGACCGAGCGCCTCACGATTACCGCAGGGGACTGAAACGGCGCTCTCCTCGGGCTTTCGGGAGGAGCGGCATGACCAACTCCAGGGGCTGAGCAGTAGGAAGCGCCAGTTGTTGCGACACGCCTACACGGCAGTGCCGGCCCGGGTGGCGTGGGCGTGCAGCACGTCGGCGACGCAGCCGGTGAGCCGCTCGGCGAACGCCACGTCCAGAAACTCGTTGGGACCGTGCGCGTTTGACCCGGGGCCGAGCACCCCGGTGACCACAAACTGGGCGTCGGGGAACTGCTCGCCCAGCATGGCCATAAACGGGATCGTGCCGCCCTCACCGATCCAGCGAGACTCCTCCCCGAACCAGGTGGTCGAGGCACGCTGCAACGCATCCGCCAACCACGGGGCGGTCGGCGGGGCGTCCCACCCGGTTGCTCCCCAGCCCGGGCTGACGGTAACGGTGGCACCCGCCGGCGGGTCGTTGGTCAGCAGTTCGGTGAGCCGCGCGGTGATCGCCTCGGGATCGACGCCGGGCGGAATGCGAATGGACAGGCCCAACGTGGTGGACGGGCGGGCGACGTTTCCGGCGTCGGCCAGCTGTGGTAGCCCGTCGGCGCCGATCACCTCCAGCGCCGGGCCCCAGGTGCGAGCCAGCAGTTGGTCGGCCACGTCGTCGGTTGCCGGGTGGGTATCGTCGGCCCACGGAAAGGCCGGCGGGCGGCCCAGCGTTCCGGCCGACTGGGCTGCCTGTTCCCGTCGCGCTTTGGGGATCTCGGGGAAGAGCTCGTCGATCAGCAGGCGGCCGTCACTCGCCGCTTCGATCCGGTCGAGCAACGTGCGGGCGATGCGGAAGCTGGAGGGCACGATGCCCCCGGCGGCGCCGGAGTGGACGCCTTCGGTCAGCACGTCCACCCGCAGGTCGACCGACACCAGTCCTCGCAGCGAGGTGGTCACCCACAGCCGTTCGTAGTCGCCACAGCCCGAGTCCAGGCAGACGACCAGCTCGGGCGAACTTAGCTCGTCCCCCAACGCCTCGAGGTGGGCGGGCAGGTCGGGGCTGCCCGACTCCTCCGAGCACTCGATCACGCCGACGATGCGGCCGTGTTCGCCACCGGCCCGGTCCAGCGCGACCAGTGCGGTACCCAACGCGTACACCGAGTAGCCGTCGTCGGCGCCGCCGCGCCCGTACAGGCGGTCGCCCTTGCGCACCGGGGTCCACGGGCCCAGGTCGTCGTCCCAGCCGACCATCTCCGGTTGCTTGTCCAGGTGGCCGTAGGCCAGCACCGTGCCGCCGTTGGTGGCCCCGTCCGTCGCCGGCACGTCGACCAGGAGAAGCGGCGTGCGGCCGGGTAGATCGCGGCGGCTCACCGTCAGCCCGGGCACGCCCAGCGATTCCAACCAGTCCGATGCAGCGACCAGCACGGTGTCGATATGGCCGGCAGCGGCCCAGCCTGGGGCGAACGCCGGTGACAGGGCGGGCACGGCGATGTGGGCCTCGATCGCCGGGACCGCCGAGTCGTTCCACACCTCTGCAACCGTCGAGGTGAGCACCTCCCGGTCGGGCGGGTTCGTCGTTGGCGCGTCGGGCGTGGGGTGGTCGACCATCGCCCAAGTCTGACGTGTTCTACCGTGCGGAGATGAAGATTGGCGTGCAGATCCAACCGCAGAACACCACGATGGCGGCGCTGCGGGCGTCGTGGATGGCCGCCGAGTCGCTCGGGGTCGACAGCATCTGGGTGTGGGACCACTTCTACCCGCTCTTCGGCGACCCCGATGCCGCGCACTTCGAGGCCTACACCCTGCTGGCCACCATGGCCGCCGACACCACTTCGGCCTCGATCGGTGCGCTGGTGAGCTGCAACAGCTACCGCAACCCCAACCTGCTGGCCGACATGGCCCGCACGATCGATCACGTCGCTGATGGCCGGTTCGTCTTGGGCATCGGCTCGGGCTGGTTCGAGCGGGATTACGACGAATACGGCTTCCCGTTCGGCACCGCCCGCCAGCGCCTGGCCGACCTGGAGCGCGACCTGCCGATCATCAAGGATCGTCTCGCCCAGCTGACTCTGGGCCCGGTGGGGGACATGCCGATTCTCATCGGTGGCTCGGGGGAGAAGGTCACGCTGCGGCTGGTGGCCCAGCACGCCGACGCCTGGAACGCCTTTGGTCCGCCGGACAACTTCGCTGCGAAGAACCGGGTGCTCAACGAGTGGTGCGCACGTGAGGGTCGCAACCCGGCGGACATCGAGCGCACGGTCGGCATCAGCGTTGACGAGGTCGATCAGCTGGAGGCGTATGCCGAGGCCGGTGCCGACCATGTCATCTTCATGGTGGGCGCTCCGTTCGATCTCGATCCGGTCTCCCAGGCCCTCGACGCCCGATGAGCGATGACTTGATCCTCAAGGTCACATCGTGGGAGACGGTCGGCCGCGTCGCGGTGATTCGGCTGAACCGTCCGCATCGCAACAACGCCTGGACCGGGCGCATGCACCACGAGTACCGGGCACTGATCGAGCGGGCCGAGACCGACCCCGATATCCGCTGCATCGTCGTCACCGGGGAGGGCCGATCGTTCTGCGTGGGGGCCGACAGTGATGCGCTTGCCGGTCATGCCGATAGGGGTGGTTACGACCCGGGGTTGCCCGCCGAGTTGCCGATGCCCGGCTACGGCGTGCGGGACGACTACGACGACGACTTCGTCTTTCACTATGGCCTGAGAACGCCGGTGATCGCGTCCATCAACGGCCCGTGTGCGGGCGTCGGATTCGTGCTGGCCTGCTACGCGGACCTCCGATTCGCCGCCAAGGGCGCTCGGCTGGCCACGGCCAATGCCAGGTTGGGTCTTCCGGCGGAGTTCGGTCTCAGTTGGGTGCTACCCCGCCTGGTCGGGGTCACCCGAGCAGCCGAGCTGTTGATGACCGGCCGAAAGTTCCGGGCCGAGGAGGCCGAGGGTTGGGGACTGTTCAACGAGGTGATCGAGCCCAACCAACTCATGGCGCACGTCATGGAGGTGGCCCGAGGCCTGGCCGAGAACGTGGGCCCCAAGGCGGTCGCCACCACTAAGTACCAGTTGTACCGGGATGCCGACCGCAGCGTCGGGCCGGCCGTGTCCGACGCCCAACGGTTCATGCGTGAAACCATGGCCGGACCCGAGTTCGCCGAGGGCGTGAAAGCCTTCCGGGAGGGCGTCCCGCCCGACTTCCCGAATGCGGCCGTGGAGCCAGCCGGTCCGGGCTCTAACATGGGCGATACGCCCGGATAGCTCAGTTGGTCAGAGCAGCTGTCTTGTAAACAGCAGGTCGTCGGTTCGAATCCGACTTCGGGCTCCAAAACCCTTGCAATTGCAGCGATCTGAGGGACGTGGCGGCCGTTCCGCTTGTGGTCCGGGCCACATTGGGCCACAAACTTCTGGTGGTACGGCGCGGTACTGGTTGGTATGAGCTGATCAGACCGGCCCGGCGGTCACTGGGTACCAGGCCATACCAGTTCCTATGATCGATCTCGACTGATTCGGAGACAGCAGGTCGGCGGTTCAAGCCCACGGGCCGCTACTTAGAAGATCGGCGTTTTCGATGATCTGAAATGGGGTCGCAGGTTGGCCGCTAGCTGCCCGGGCAGAGTGGCCGTCGGTTGACTCGCTCGTGCCTAGCGGCTCAGACGGGGCGAACCCCGCCTCGGTTGGCTGACGACCCACAACATCCTCGATCTGTAGTTGCACAGCTGAGCTGAGCATCTCGCAAGGGTCTAGGTGGGCACGTCGCCCAAGCATCGAAAGCCTCATTGTCACCCGTCTCGACCGGTAGAAGGGTCTAGATCAGCGAGCCGCAGACGGAACCGGAGTCTGGCTAAATGACGATGGCGGGGGAGTCACTATGGAATCGTCGCTTGCTCGCCGAGAAGTCATGAACCTACGCAGTACCTGGGCGGGTATCCGGTTTCGGCGTCGGTGGGGCGGTTGACTGCGCCGAGCGTCGTGAAACTGATTCCAATAGAGGTATCGAGGTCTGTTATTGCGGAACGGGGCCCCAGTCGTCGGGCTCCGATACACGAACTCTCGAACCAGTAGCCCTTCTTGGACTAGTTCAGTCATTCCTCGTTGGAGCGAGCGCTGACTGAACGGGAACCGTACATGGCGGGTGGGTCTGTGACCCCCCGAGTCTGAAAACCAATGAAGCGGTCGTAGCCAAAGCCCATTGCCGACCTCCCCAATCCTCAAGTCGTTTTTCAGATTGTCGAAGCCGTCGCCGTACGAGTATCGCTCGGCAGCCATGCATGCGAACAACGCTGCGATCTGAGATGATCGCCATTCCCGCAGCCAGCCGTATCCAACCAAATCGGTCGGTATCGTCACGTAGGTCGACCAGCCTGAACCGTCAGGATCGTCGATCGGTCTACCCGATCGGTCGTCAGCGAGGATACGAAGGCTGGAGCGGCAGCCGGGCCTTGCTGTGCGAACGATCAAATTCAATCCTTCAAGCTGCTCAAGTTTGGGACCCACCCAGTTTCTTTTCAAGCGAGCATCGTTTCCGTAAAACTCTCGCGGCCTTGCTAGATCGTGAAGGTCCGCCCATGAAACAGCCGGGGGCAGGCGGCCGTTGGGTTTGTTTCGAGCCAAGCCCCTAAGGATGAGGTCCAACTTCACGGCGCCGTGGGACCCAGACTTCAACAGCGGGGCAACATTGTCGCGAACATGTGTCTCGCGGAGCCGAAGAAGCTGCGAGCGCCCAGCCAAGTCCCACGTCGTTGACCACTCACTGTTCACGACGTGCCTCGCCCCCGCTTCGGCGGAACGCCCGAACCACGGTTGCGATGGCGTTCGCGGCATCCAGCAGCGAATTGTCGTTGCCGGCTGTCAGGCGGCTGAGGGCCAGGGCGACGGCGCAGATGGTCAGCACGGGGATTAGTGCAAATACGACTGCCACGTAAGGGAAAGCCGAAGAAGCCTGCTGAACCGAGGTCATGGTCTTGAAATGTAGTCAGGCTCCCAGGACCTTGTCTATGAGACGACTGATCTCATGACAGCCAGGCCACGGAGTGGGTGTCGCTCGCAGGCGATCTATTCAGCTGGTCCAACACTCGATGCCCTCTCACATCCGTTCAAGCGTCAGGTTGAAGGCCCGACTGGGGGGCGGCTTGGAGGGCCCGAAAGACTCTGAACGGCCGGGTCTAGTGACCGGTCTAGTGAGGCGCTGCCGGCGCCAGTTGGTAGGCGAGCTCGAGTGGGACGGCTCACTGGCGACCTCACCTGTAGAAATCTGGGTCGACGGAGATCAACCTGCGTCGGGTGCCGTCCTGTAAGCCAGCCGTTTTCTGGCTGCTTGCAAGTAGGTGATCGAGCCGCTTGTCAACCTGGACCGATTAGCGGTTCTTGCTCAAACCCGTTGCACCCATAATGAGGCTCCTGACTCCAGCGATGAGCTGCTCGTACTGCTTGACTGCAGCAGCAACTGCATCAGGTTCGACAGGATCACAGCCGTGCACACGATTTCCCGTGTCCCGGATCACGTGCAAGGAAGCCAGGATTTGGGCGCGGAGTGCCTTCTGCGACGTGACGATTGGCCGGGGATCACCAGAGGGGGCGGAGGAGGGTGGTGGTCCCAGAACGTCTCCAGCGAGTCCGTGCGTGCGGACAAGCTTCGTCCATCGAGACTCAAGCCCAAGTGGTCGCTGATGACGTCGAGGAGCACTTCTGCCCCACTTCGGAGCAGAACGACCGATGCGCGCCGGTCTATGAGTTCGACCGCAAGCGCGTTCGCCAGTGCTTCTCGGATGTGCACGGCGGCACCGGACGGCAGACCCTCAGTCGACAGGCAGGTTGCATACGGCGTCCTCATGAACAACGTGAGCACCTCGGGACTCACCGCCGCCGTCCAAGGGTCAAGTTCTTGGGTGCTGAAGGCGATTGGCTCGATTGCGACGACTTCAGCAGCATCGAGGAGGGCGACAGCGGTCGTGAAGGATACGGAGTCGTAGTTCGACACGTTGCGAGCTGCGCTTTCGATTGCCGCATGGCCAGATAGCGAGCGGCGAAGGCTCCGGATGTCCGACTGGAGTGACTCCTCGCTGCGACCAAACAGGAGACGGACGTCCACGATCTTGGAAGCCACATCGCGTGCGGTGCGGCACTGTCGAAACTGACTCCACCCATTGAACCGCCCGAACCAGAGGTCAGAATCTGCTGCCAGCCCCTCTGGGTCGTAGCTGCCCGAGTACTGAAACTCAGCGTCTCCTCGCCGTCGTCGCCTCTCTGGGCGCACACCGAACGCCCCAACGACACCTCCTCCATGAGCAAGCAGCGCTGCGAGGTGCAGAGCCCCTCCACGGCTGGGCGGAAGTACAAGACCGAGGAGGTACATCGGATAGGCATGGCGACCTTCTCCATCCAAGAACAACTCGATGGTAGCGTTGATGTCGTCCTTGCTCTCGAAGAGCCACTCGGTCATGAGCGCGACGCTAGCGAGGGGAGGCCGCCCGCTCCGGACTGCGTCGAGCAGACTAAAACGCGTGGACCGGCTCGGGAGCATGCGCCATTTGCTCGGCTCTTCCGGTTCCCCCCATCGAGTCGAGGTGGATCGTGGGCAACTGGTCGTCGGTTGGAGTCCGGGCTCAGGTTCCAGATCCCATGAAACAGCGGAGAGCGTTGATGCCATTCAACGATCTGGCAAATGCGTTCGTTAGGCCGGTGGGTGATGGGTGGGTCGGATTACATTCGGTTCCATGTCTGATGGAGTTGTCGGGGTGTTAGGGCCACATGCCGAGATGGTTGGGGAGCTCCTCGAGTGGTGGGAGGACGTCGCTTCTGGTCGATCGTCGTCTCAGTTGGTGACGGTCCGAACGGATCGTGATTGGGGGACTGACGTCGTCGCTGGGCTGCTCGTCGACGCGGTTGCTGCCGGGCAGGCCGCGGAGCCACCGGATCTGGCGGGTAAGCCTGTGGCGTCGTTTTGGGGTGCCCGAGCGGAGGGCGGGTTGGCCCCGAGCGTGGCCAACCCGTCGGCGATGCCGTCGTGCCTGATCTTCGCTGCGGACTGTTTTGATGATCCAACGCTTGGCTCTGACCGGGCCATGGTGGAACTGGCATCCCAGTTCGAGGGGGTCGCGACAGAGCTGAAGATCGCCGAACGCCCTGCTGCACACTCCGAGTTCGGTTTGGGTGACCCTGGCCTGGTGGCAGCACAGTTGGTGTCTGTTTCGGGTGCGCTTGCAGCACTTGCCGGGGCAGGTCCGCTGATGGCGGGCGGACTCGTGGCTGCGGACTTGGTGGGTGCGGCGTGGGCGCAGGCCATGTCAGCTCTGGCGTTTCGCCGCCGTTACGGGTCGATTGGCCAGAACGTCGAGTCGGCGGTGTTGGCGAACGCCCGCATGTTGGGGGCGGTGTCCTTGTCGGTTCCGGTGTTGATGGTGTTGGAGCGAACCGACCTGGCGAACGAGGTGATGTTCGATCTGGCGTTGGGGGCGACCGAACTCAACGAGGGCCGGGTGTTGGCGGTGATGTTCGAACCCGATGGTCACTCCGGTGATCGATCCGCCCGTGTTTCTTCACGTATTGGTGGGCTTCCGACATCCCAGCAGCACCGCGTCCATACCGAGCGAGCCGACCCGGTTAACTCGGCGTCGCTTGCCGCCACAGCCCGGAAGGTTTGCGGTGCCGCGAACTCTGCTTTGGTGGAGGCGGTTGTCGGGCAGGTCAACACGATGGGTGGCCTGGGGCGTCTGGTCCGGTCACCCGCGATTGGTGCCCAGCTTGAGTCGGGCACCCTCACTCCCGCCGACGTCCGTGCATGGGTCGACAGCGAAGCGCTCCAGGCCCCGGTTGGGGTGGATCAGCGACGCTGCCTCGCCGTGGCTGGCTTATCGGGGCCGTCAGTGCCGTCTGTGGTGCTCACCCATGTTCTAGGCGAACCGGCGGACACCTCGGTGGTGGAGCTGAGCGATCTTGGGTGGTTGGTAGAGATCAGTCCGGGTCTCTTCCGGTTTCCGAGTGGAGCGGCGATGGCTACAGCGGCGGGTACTGCGTCGGAATTGCTCACCCCTCAAGAACAACAAGCGACCGCAGATGCTCCGACGGACCTGTTCAGGGCGCTGACCGACCCGGGCACACCCGCCGGTGGGGTCGAAAGCCGGGCGGTGCTGTGGACGCTGGCGCACCGGGTCGCAGACGGCCCCCCACCCGACTGCGATCTGGCCGACCGGCTGTGGCAGGTCGCACAAGACGCCGCCGATCAAGGTGCGTTTATGGTCGCAGCCAGGCTTGGTCGGGTCGCAGCCACCGAAGGCGAGAACCAGACCGTCAGGCGGGTCACGGTTGCCCGATGGGCCGAACAGATCACCACCGACCAACTGCCCGATGATGACCCGATCGAGACCATCGCACGCGGACTGCTTCGTTTGGCGGCACGCCGAAACGTCACCGACGAGCTGGTGGTCGACCAAGTTTCGGCTGCACTCGGCGAACTCTCAGGGCACGTCAACGACAGCTTGTTGGCGGGCTGGTGGCTCGAACTCGCAGAACGGCTCGGTGAACGAGGCGAAACAGACCGGGCCGAAGACGCACTGTTGCGGAGCCGGGAACACCCAACGAACCACGCCGACATCAAAGCTGGTCAGGTTCGGCTGGCAGTCGAGTTCGAATCCGGGGTTTCGGGCCGACGCCGGCTAGTAACCCGCCTCACCCAAGAACTCAACGCCCTTCTGATCGCCGCAGACATCCGAGACGACCAGGCTGTCATCAAGTCACGAACCGAACTCGCTTGGCTGCACCACCAGCTCGGCGAATCAGACGACGCGCTCAACCTTGCTCAGGCTGTGTTGCCCGATCAGGTGCGGGTGTTGGGGGCGGATCATCCCGACACGCTGGTCACCCGCAACAACATCGCTTCTGGGACCGGCCGGGTGGGGGATAGTCGGGCGGCGTTGGAGCTGTTCGAGGGGCTGTTGCCCGATCAGGTGCGGGTGTTGGGTGCGGATCATCCCGACACGTTGGGCACCCGTAGCAACATCGCTGGCTGGACCGGCCGGGTGGGGGATAGTCGGGCGGCGTTGGAGCTGTTCGAGGGGCTGTTGCCCGATCAGGTGCGGGTGTTGGGTGCGGATCATCCCGACACGCTGCGCACCCGCAACACCATCGCCTTCTTGGCCGAAGGATTGAGAGGCTCATAGGCATGGCACGCTCCCTCAGCGTGCGGCGAGATCGTCCAGCGCCATTAGGCCGAAGCGGTGATCGAGCCAGGCCACATTGGGGCCACAAACCCCGGTGTTATGGCGCGGTAGGAGGTGGTATCCGCTTCAGTGGCTGCCCCAAAACCCGCTAGATACCAGGCCCTACCGGCTTCTACAACCATTCTTGAGTGACTTGTAAATAGCAGGTCGTCGGTTCGAATCCGACTTCGGGCTCCAAAACCCTTGCAATTGCAGCGATCTGAGCACTCTAGCGTCAATGCCGTTAAGTTAGGGCTACATGGGTGTAGTTTGTATGGATGGCTCGAGCTGGTTGGCGTAAA
>ERZ724520.524-NODE-524-length-20460-cov-7.638667_pt1 | contig 20460 bp, 19 predicted proteins | sample MGYA00376053_ERZ724520 | MGnify/ENA primary metagenome ERZ724520 (study PRJEB28724, sample SAMN07190886) | activated sludge metagenome | isolation source: activated sludge of sewage treatment plant in Hong Hong | place: USA: Christiansburg, Virginia | collected...
TGTGCTCGTGAGGCGTCTGGAAACTACTTCCAGCCTTGTTGGCCCCGAGCCACTTTTTAAGTGGCACCTTTCGGTACTCCACTTGTGTGGCGAGTCTCTCAACCCACCACTCAGAGGGCTAACGCCCTCCAATTCCTTTACGAAGCAGCAGCAGGTGCTGCGGCTTCGGCTGCTGGCTTGGCAGAGCCTGGCTTTTTCTTGCCCGGCGCGATCATCATGATCATCTGGCGCCCTTCGAGCTTGGGAAACTGCTCCACCACAATCAAATCAGCCAAATCGGCACGAATGCGATTGAGCAACGCCATTCCGATTTCCTGGTGGGTGATTTCACGACCCCGAAAACGCAAAGTAATCTTGCACTTGTCGCCTTCAGCCAGGAAGCGCTTGATATTGCGCACCTTGATGTTGTAATCACCGTCATCCGTACCGGGGCGGAATTTGATTTCCTTGATTTCGATAACCGTCTGTTTGGCCTTGGCTTCAGCCGCCTTCTTCTGTTCCTGGTACTTGAACTTGCCATAGTCCATCAACCGGCAAACCGGGGGGACTGCCGTGGCGGCAATTTCTACCAGATCAACATCCAACTCACCCGCCATGCGGAGGGCTTCCGAGATGCTGACAACGCCCAAAGGCTCGTTTTCTTGACCCGAGAGGCGGACTTCTGGCGCCATGATTTCCCGGTTGAGGCGGTGTTTGCGTTCTTCGCGGTGACGACGGTCACGAAATTCAGTAGCGATGGCTCAATCCTTCACAATATCTGCTACAAAAATAGTAGCTACAGCGCCGCGCGGCGCGCTAAACAAACCAACATCTTTGGATAAAACCCTAGACAACGGACTTGTTGGCAATATCCGCTGTAATTTTCTGCACGAATGCATCCAGGGACATTGCTCCGAGGTCTTGACCACCCCGGGCGCGCACTGCGACGGTTCCTGCCGCCATTTCCTTGTCACCCACGACAACCAGATACGGCAGCTTTTGCATCGAATGCTCTCGTATTTTATACGTAATTTTCTCGTTGCGCAGGTCTAAATTGACCCTAAGCCCTTGATTTTGCAGCGTTTTGGCCACGGAACGCACGTAATCCGCTTGCGCATCGGTAATGTTCAGGACCGCAACTTGCACCGGAGCGAGCCACGCCGGCAAGGCGCCCGCACTCTCCTCGATCAAAATTCCGATGAAACGCTCCAGGCTACCGACGATGGCGCGGTGCAACATGACCGGGCGGTGGCGTGCACCGTCCTCACCCACATATTCGGCATCCAGGCGCTCAGGCATGGAGAAATCCACCTGGATGGTGCCGCACTGCCACTGGCGGCCAATCGCGTCTTTCAACGTGTATTCGATCTTGGGACCGTAGAAAGCGCCTTCACCCGGGGAAATTTCATACTCACAGCCGGACGCCTTCAGACTTTCTATCAAGGCCGCCTCGGCCTTGTCCCAGATCTCGTCCGAACCAATGCGCTGCTCTGGGCGCGTAGCCACCTTGTAAATGATGTTCTTGAAGCCGAAGTCGGTGTATACCTTCTGCAGCAGCGCCGTGTAGTCCACGCACTCCTTCAGTATCTGGTCTTCGGTACAGAAGATGTGACCATCATCCTGCGTGAAGCCGCGCACGCGCATGATGCCGTGCAGGCCGCCGGAGGGCTCGTTGCGATGGCAGTTGCCGAACTCGCCGTAGCGCAATGGCAGGTCGCGGTAGCTTTTGATGCCCTGCTTGAAGATCAGGATGTGGCCCGGGCAGTTCATCGGTTTCAATGCATATTCGCGCTTCTCGGACTCCGTGATGAACATGTTCTCGCGGTACTTGTCCCAGTGGCCAGTCTTCTCCCACAAGCCCTTGTCGATGATCTGCGGGCCCTTGACTTCCAGATAGCCGTTGTCCTGGTACACCTTGCGCATGTACTGCTCCACGCCCTGCCACAGCGTCCAGCCTTTGGGGTGCCAGAACACCAGACCGGGTGCATGCTCATCGATATGGAACAGGTCCAGTTCGCGACCCAGTTTGCGGTGGTCGCGCTTTTCAGCCTCTTCCAGCATGGTTAGATGCTGCTGCAACTCGTCCTTGGTGGCCCAGGCCGTGCCGTAGATACGTTGCAGCATCTCGTTTTTGTGGTCGCCGCGCCAGTAGGCGCCGGCCAGCTTCATCAGCTTGAAGTGCTTCAGCTTGCCCGTGCTGGGCACGTGGGGGCCACGGCACAGGTCTTCAAACTTGCCTTCGCGGTACAGCGAGACGTCCTGGTCGGCTGGAATGCTTGCAATGATCTCGGCCTTGTAATGTTCACCCAGGCTTTTGAAATACGCCACTGCTTCATCACGCGGCAGCACGCGGCGTGTCACAGGCTCGTCCAGCGCTGCCAGTGCCGTCATCTTCTTCTCAATGGCGGCCAGGTCCTCGGGTGTGAAGGGGCGCTTGTACGAAAAGTCGTAAAAGAAACCATGCTCGATGACAGGGCCAATGGTGACCTGGGCATCGGGGAACAACTCCTTGACTGCGTAGGCCAGCAAGTGGGCCGTGGAGTGGCGGATGACTTCCAGGCCATCGGCGTCCTTCACGGTGATGATGGACAGCGCACTGTCAGCTGTCATCTGGAAGCTGGTGTCCACGATCTTGCCGTCAACTTTGCCGGCCAGAGCGGCTTTCGCCAGACCGGCGCCGATGGAGGCGGCAACTTCGGCCACGGTAACCGGGCCGGGAAATTCGCGTTGGGAACCGTCTGGAAGCGTAATGTGAATCATGGTAGGTACCGAAAAAGAGGAGTGCAGAAAAGCAAAAAGCGCGGAATGGTCCGCGCTTTACTGTGAATTTGGTAGCTGGCAGCGCACAAGGCGCGCGGACTACGGCCTTATTCGCTTGAAGAAGTCGCCGGTGTAGTTCGCGGTGTCATAACCAGATTGCCTTTCTCGCTCTTATACAAAAGTTGATAGCCGGATTTTAACCGCAGTCAGGACCGCAATGGCCAACTGCCGACGACCTCATGAAACGACTCCCCAGAATGGCTGTTGATCAGCACAAATTCATCCACGTGCCAGCGGATAGGTTCGATCAGATGTTCATCCACACGGTTCCCGCCGTAAGACAGAGTCATATGCGGATTAAACCCACTCTTCACAGGCCTTACCGCCCGCTTTACAGCGATGCCAAGGCGCTGCCGTAAGGCCTTGATCTGTTCGAGACCTTCGCCAACTAAAAAAGCATAAGCACCGTTGCCCTTAAAAGTCATTGCGCGGTTCAACGCTAAATCGAAAGCCGGTGAAACGACCGATTCGACCACTTTCCGGACATCAATGACTTCCTGCTTTGGCAATATCAAGTAGTCGCCCAGTTCGAGCAAGGTGATATGCAAGAGGTCTGCTTTGCGCAAATTGCCGCGGATCCCATGTGCGTGGTCCAAGGACTTCGAAATCCTCCACATCTCCAACGCGAGCGCCGAAGTGGGGCGCAAGCCCAGGAACAGCTTGGCAGCGCCCTGTTTCGGGTTCCATGGTTCGATTTTCGCCGGGGGCTCTCCATGTGGCGGATCGCCGTCAAAATAACTCATTTGATCAAACATACCATCTCCTTGTGGCGGATTGCATTTTTCAGATTCAGGCGAAACGATACTGCTACCCATACCACTGCGTCAACGTGCAGGCCAACTGCCCAACAAGTCGTACTTGCCCGTTCCAATATGGCTCTTGATCAATACAAACTCTCGCGCCATCCAACACACAGGCTCGATGGGATGCTCTGCAACGAAATGCTTGTCATACACCAATGCCATGCTGGGCGTGAAGTTGCGCCCGGCGCGCAGACCCTGGCTGCGCATGGACTCCCCGAGTTCCTCGTGAAAGGCGGTGAGCTGACGGGTGCCTTCATGGCCAGATAGCACGTAGGTGCCAGCGCTGGGAAAGCTCATTGCGCAGTCAAAAGCCACTTCAAACGCATCAAACGCAAGCGCATCGCCCGCGCGCATGGCCGTGGCAATGAGGTCGTCAGGCACTTCTGCGTATTCACCCAGGTTGTGCACCGTGACATGCAGGCGCTGCGGCATTAACGGCTTTCCGGTGAGCCCCAGTGCCCGCAACATGGGACCAGTAAGCCTGGCAATTTCCTGCGCTTCAGCAGGCCTTGGAAATATCGAGAACTTCAGCGCATACGGCAGTCGCTCGCCCTTGGCGGCGGGTTTGGCCTTGTTGGCGACAGGCGCTTGCGGCAGGTCGCCAAACCCGGGAAAAGAAAACTGTTCAGCCATGGGCCCGTACCCTCCTCCAAATAAAGAAAGCCGGGCCTCTTTGCAGAGACCCGGCTTTCTATTATGGAAGAACCGATCTTCTTAGTGGAACTGCTCTTCTTCTGTAGATCCTGTCAGCGCCGTCACGCTGGACTTGCCGCCCTGGATCACAGTGGTGATCTCGTCGAAGTAACCGGTGCCCACTTCCTGCTGGTGCGACACGAAGCTGTAGCCACGCTCACGGGCTGCGAATTCGGGCTCTTGCACCTTCTCGACGTAGGCGGTCATGCCGCGTGCAACGTAGTCTTGTGCCAGGTCGAACATGTGGTACCACATGTTGTGGATGCCAGCCAGGGTGATGAACTGGTACTTGTAACCCATGGCGCCCAGTTCCTTCTGGAACTTGGCAATGGTGGCGTCGTCCAGGTTCTTCTTCCAGTTGAAGGAAGGCGAGCAGTTGTAGGCCAGCATCTTGCCGGGGTGTTTGGCGTGCACAGCATCGGCAAACTTCTTGGCAAATTCCAGGTCAGGCGTACCGGTTTCGCACCACACCAGATCGGCGTACTCAGCGTAAGCAACCGCGCGGCTGATAGCCTGGTCCAGACCCTTCTTGGTCTTGTAGAAGCCTTCAGCGGTGCGCTCACCGGTCAGGAATGGCTTGTCATTGGCATCGTAGTCGCTGGTCAACAGGTCAGCGGCTTCCGCATCGGTACGGGCGATCACCAGTGTAGGCACGCCATACACGTCGGCAGCCATACGGGCAGCGATCAGCTTCTGGCAGGCTTCGGTGGTGGGGACCAGCACCTTGCCACCCATGTGACCACACTTCTTGACAGAAGCCAACTGGTCTTCGAAGTGCACGCCACCGGCACCAGCGCGGATCATGGCCTTCATCAATTCGTAGGCATTCAGCACGCCACCGAAACCGGCTTCTGCGTCAGCCACGATAGGTGCGTGGTAGTCGATGTAACCCTTGTCGCCAGGGCCAACACCTTTGGACCACTGGATTTCATCCGCACGGGTGAAGGAGTTGTTGATGCGCTCCACAACCTTTGGCACCGAGTCCACTGGGTACAGGGACTGGTCGGGGTACATGGCGGAATATTCGTTGTTGTCCGCAGCGACTTGCCAGCCGGACAGGTAGATGGCCTTGACGCCGGCCTTGACCTGCTGCATGGCTTGACCACCGGTCAGCGCGCCCAGGCAGTTGACATACGGCTCGTTGTTGACCAGGTTCCACAACTTCTCGGCACCACGGCGGGCCAGAGTGTGCTCCACCTGGAAGGAGCCACGCAGGCGCACGACGTCAGCGGCGGAGTATCCGCGCTTGATGCCTTTCCAGCGGGGGTTGGTCGCCCAGTCTTTTTCAAGGGCTGCGATTTGCTGTTCACGGGTCTGAGTAGTCATGGAATCACTCCGTCGTAGTTAAAGAAATTCTGTGCCTGAAGGGGGCTCTATGTTTCAAGCTGGTGTCTATTCTAGTCTTGTATAAGACTAAAACTCTATCTTATGTCTTATATATGACTAAATATTTTTTCTATACAAATCAATGACTTAGATAGTTCATTTCTCAATATGAAACACTATAAGTGCAATATGAAAAACTTTGGCGGGTTGCAACCGCGATTCGAAGCAACACCGTACCGGGGCCCCCAGATCCTCGCCGGTGTTGCTGGCCCCACAAAACTCAGACAGCGCACAGGAAGTTGGGGCGCCAGTGTTGTGATAATGCCAAGCTTTTAAGGAGTGCGCCGTGCTGCTGACCCTGGTCATCGTCTACCTGCTGATCACCATCGCCATTGGTCTTTACGCGGCCAAGCGCGTCAAGAACACGGCGGACTACGCGATTGCGGGTCGGCACCTGCCGCTGGTCATGATCGTCACCACGACATTCGCCACCTGGTTTGGTTCCGAGACGGTGCTGGGCATTCCAGCCAAGTTCGTCAACAGCGGCTTGAACGGTGTGGTGGAGGATCCCTTCGGAGCCGGCACCTGCCTGATTCTCGTTGGCATGTTTTTCGCCGCCAAGTTGTACAAGATGAACCTGCTGACCATCAGCGACTACTACCGCGAGCGCTTTGGCCGCTCGGTGGAAATCATTTGCTCCCTGATCATCATGCTGAGCTACCTGGGCTGGGTGTCGGCACAGGTCACGGCTCTGGGGCTGGTGTTCAACCTGTTGTCGGCCGAGGCTATCAGCATTCCCATGGGCATGACCATCGGCGTCGTCTCCATCCTGGCCTACACCCTGTTCGGCGGCATGTGGTCAGTGGCGGTGACCGACTTCATCCAGATGATCATTCTGGTGGGCGGGCTAGCGATACTCGCCGTGTTCGCCGGTGACATGGCAGGAGGCGCCGACAAGGTAGTCGCCTTGGCGGTCAGTCAGGACATGTTCAAGTTCCTGCCGGAGCCATCGTTCAAGGACATCGTTTTCTTCTTTGCCGCGGCCATCACCATGATGCTGGGCTCTATCCCCCAGCAGGACGTGTTCCAGCGCGTGATGTCAGCCAACAACGTCAACGCTGCCACCAAGGGCCCGGTGATTGGCGGCATCTGCTACATCCTGTTTGCCTTTGTGCCCATGTTCCTGGTCACCAGCGCGCTCATCATCATGCCGGAGCAGACCGCTGTCCTGCTCAAGGAAGATCCGCAGAAGGTTTTGCCCACGCTGGTGTTGGAGAAGATGCCCTTTGTGATGCAGGTGCTGTTCTTTGGCGCGCTGTTGTCTGCCATCAAATCCACGGCGTCCGCCACCCTGCTCGCTCCCAGCGTCACCTTTGTGGAAAACATCTGGCGCCAGTTCAAGCCGCGCATGGGTGACAAGGAAGAACTGCGCACCATGCGGATCACCGTGCTGGTTTTCAGTGCATCGGTGCTGGCTTACGCCATCAAGACGCAAGGCACACCCATTTACGAAATGGTGTCGGGCGCCTACCAGGTGACGCTGGTCGGCGCCTTCATTCCGCTGGTGTTTGGTCTGTACTGGAAACGCGCCACGACGCAGGGCGCCCTGTTCTCGATCGTGCTGGGTCTGTTGACGTGGTTGCTGTTTCTTGCCACGCCAGCGGGCCTCGAGTTCCCCGCCCAGTTGGCCGGCATCCTGGCCGCCCTGGTCGGCATGCTGGTGGGTTCGCTGGGGCCGCAGGCCATCAAGAACGCGCACGCCGGCCACCACAAGCTGCCGGGTACGGCCGGATGACGGCGCCCGTAGCGCACGACGCGTCCGCAGGCTCCCACCCCCCCCGCTGGCTGGCCTACAGTTGCCTTGCCCTGAGCATGTCGCTGGTCGGCAGCTATGTGGCGCTATCAAAACCACTGGTGGCGGCCCTGGGTGTTTTCCTGCTGGCCTGGCTGCGTTTTGGCATTGGCGGCCTGGCTATTGCGCACTGGCTTAGGCGTCCGGCGCACGAACCTGCCATGACATCGGCAACCAAGCGACTGGTATTCCTGGAGTCGTTTCTGGGCAACTTTCTGTTCTCGATCACGATGCTGTTCGGCGTGAGCATGACCAGTGCCGTGTCGGCCGGCGTCATCATGGCGTCCATCCCGGCCGTGGTGGCGCTGATGAGCTGGATCTTCCTGAAGGAGCGCATTGGCCTGCGCATCTGGGGCGCGGTGGCCTGCAGCGCACTCGGCATCGGATTGATGGCGCTATCAAAAAATGAGCTACATGGGCAGGTTTCACGAGGGCCAGAGGCCATTTTGGCTGAGGGCAATGCCCTGCTGGGCAATCTGCTGGTGTTTGTCGCAGTACTGTGCGAGGCGGCCTATGCCGTCATTGGCAAGAAGCTGACCGGCGCCCTGTCGCCCAAGCGCATCACCGCGCTGATCAACCTCTGGGGCTTTCTGCTGATGACGCCCATGGGCCTGTATGCCGCCTGGCGCTTCGACTTTGGCACAGTGACCCGCGGCTCGTGGGCGCTGCTGGTGTTCTACGCGCTGGCCGCCAGTGTCTGGACCGTGTGGCTGTGGATGACGGGATTGAAGTCCATCCCCGCAGCACGCGCCGGCGTGTTCACGGTCATGCTGCCGGTCTCGGCTGCGCTGGTGGGCGTGCTGGCTCTGGGGGAAACCTTGAGTGGCCAGCAATTGCTGGCCTTTGCCATCGCACTGGTGGGTGTGTTGCTGGCCACCCTGCCCTCGGGCAAGACGACTACACCAGCGCCCTAGACGCAACCACGATGCCATCCTCATCGGCATAGAGCCAGTCACCCGGACGCACCCACACGCCCTGCACCTGCACCGCCACATCGGCCTGGCCCTGGTTGCGCTTCTCGGTCGGCATGGGCATCGCGGCCAGGGCGCGAATGCCCACCGCCTGCGCAGCCAGTTCGGCGGTGTCGCGCACGCAGCCATCAATCACCACACCGGCCCAGCCATTGCGGGCCGCAGCCGCACCGAGGTTGCCCCCGAGCAGCGCCTTGCGCAGCGAACCGCCACCATCCACGACCAGCACCTTGCCAACACGTCCCTGGGGCGTTTCAACGTAGCCGGGTGAATCGACAGCAGCCTTGACCAGCGTGTTGTCTTCAAAACACTTGACCGTTGCCACCGGTCCCGCGAACTTTTTAACCTGACCGAAGTCACGAAACACGGGTGGAAGCACCCGAAATTCCCCAGTGACATCACTCTTGTGGACGTCGCACAGATCGCAGGTCGCAAACACATTGGCCATACCGCATCACTCCTTTTTGGTAAATACGCCCATTCTCCAATGGAAAAAACAACATTTCCCAATGAAAAAGTCATTTTTCCGCTGGATAAGCGCCTTTTTCTCCAGTAGCATCCGGGTACCAGCGAAGAAGCAGTTTTTTGCTGGTGATTAATCAACTTCAAGAAGGACAATCAATCATGGCAACTGCAAAGAAAGCTCCGGCAAAAAAAGCGGCACCTGCAAAGGCAGCAGCTCCGGCTAAAAAGGCGGCTCCTGCAAAGAAAGCAGCAGCTCCCGCGAAGAAAGTAGCCGCCAAGGCTCCAGCCAAGAAAGCTGCTCCCGCTAAAAAAGCGGCTCCAGCCAAAAAGGCAGCTCCCGCTAAAAAAGCGGCTCCCAAGGCTCCCGCTAAGAAGCGCACCGTGAATGCAGCATTCATGAAGGCCCTGACACCTAGCGCCGCTTTGGCCGCCATCGTTGGTGCAAACCCACTGCCACGCACCGAAGTCGTGAGCAAGCTGTGGGCTTACATCAAGAAGAACAAGCTGCAAGACGCGGTTAACAAGCGCATGATCAACGCTGATGCCAAGCTGAAGGAAATCTTCGGCAAGATGCAAGTGTCCATGTTCGAGATGGCTGGCCTCATCGGCAAGCACCTCAAATAATTGGCCACTGCGCCAACCCTGAAAAGGCCGACCCGTTCGGCCTTTTTTACGTCTGCAAATTAGCTCTTCTTATGTCAGCGCTGACGCGGCCCTTCTAGGTAGAAACACCCGGACTGACAGGGCGTGGCGCAGTTTTTGCGTTGGTAGAATTCGGAGCCTCTTGCACCGCCCTGGTGCAGCCCATCGTCTTAACCTCCCCCACACACCAACCCATGCTGCGCTTTCTGTTCACGCGCTTGAGCCTGATCATTCCGACATTTTTCGGCATGACGCTGGTGGCGTTCTTCCTGATTCGCCTGGTACCAGGCGACCCTATTGAAACCCTGGCGGGTGAACGCGGCATTGACGCCGAACGCCATGCCGCTTTGCTCAAAGAATATGGCCTGGACCGCCCCGTCATCGTGCAGTACGGCATCTATATCGCCAAGGTTCTGCAAGGTGATCTGGGGAAGTCTGTCATCACCCAGACCAAGGTCATGAGCGAGTTCGCAGCGCTGTTTCCGGCAACGATCGAACTGGCGCTGTGTGCCATTCTTTTTGCCCTGCTGATCGGCATTCCGGCCGGCATCATCGCAGCGGTCAAGCGCAACTCGATACTCGACCACGGAGTGATGGGCATTTCTCTCACGGGCTACTCCATGCCGATCTTCTGGTGGGGTCTGTTGCTGATCCTTTTGTTCTCGGTGCAGTTGGACCTGACGCCCGTATCCGGCCGTATCGCCGTGCAATATTTCATCGAGCCCGTGACTGGCTTCCTGCTGATTGACACCTTGCTGGCCCATGACACCGATGCGTTCTGGTCCGCCGCGTCGCACCTGATCCTCCCGACCATTGTTTTGGGCACCAACCCGTTGGCAGTCATCGCCCGTATGACCCGCTCTGCCATGCTCGAAGTGCTGGGTGAGGACTACATCCGCACCGCGCGGGCCAAGGGTCTTTCCAGCTTCAGCATCGTCGCGGTGCACGCGCTGCGCAATGCGCTGATCCCCGTCATCACGGTGATTGGTCTCCAGGTGGGCGTGCTGTTCACCGGGGCCATTCTGACCGAAACCATTTTTTCCTGGCCCGGCGTTGGCAAGTGGCTGATCGAAGCCATCAGCCGACGCGACTACCCCGTGCTGCAAGGCGGCATGCTGCTACTGGGTGCGGTCGTCATGGCCGTCAACCTGCTGGTGGATGTGGCCTACGGAATCATCAACCCCCGCATCCGGCACCAAAAATGACGACAACCCGCACCGTGATGGCCCCCCCTGAATCGCCCGCGCAGGCCGCGCCGCTGCATCCGTTCAAAGACTTCTGGCGCTACTTCAGCGCCAACCGGGGTGCCTTGGGTGGTTTGCTGATTGTGGCGACCGTGCTGCTGCTGGCCGCATTTGCCAATGTAGTGGCGCCCTACAACCCCGATCTGACAGACAACGCCGTTTTCCTGGTGCCGCCAGCGTGGCAGGCCGGCGGGTCTTCGGCCCACCTGTTGGGCACCGACGCCATCGGTCGCGACATTCTTTCGCGCCTCATCCACGGTGCCCGCCTGTCATTGTCGATTGGCATCGCCGTGGTCGCGATCTCGGTGCTGGTCGGCACCACGCTAGGGCTCTTGGCCGGTTATTTCCGTGGCGTGTTTGAGATAGCCGTCATGCGCATTATGGATATCATCCTGACCCTGCCCAGCCTGCTGCTGGCGATCGTGATCGTTGCCATCCTGGGCCCTGGCTTGATGAATGCCATGCTGGCCGTGGCCATCGTGGTGCTACCCCACTACGTGCGCATCACCCGGGCAGCCGTCATTTCCGAGACCTCCCGCGACTACGTCACCGCGGCCCGCATGGGCGGCGCAGGGCACTGGCGCATCATGTTCAGCGAAGTGCTGCCCAACTGCACCGCGCCACTGATCGTGCAGGCCTCGCTGGGCATCTCCACCGCGATTCTGGATGCCGCTGCGCTGGGCTTTTTGGGCCTGGGCGCGCAACCGCCCTCGCCCGAATGGGGCACCATGCTGGCCGATGCCCGTGAATTTGTGCTGCGCGCCTGGTGGGTGGTGACCTTCCCCGGGCTGGCCATTCTGATCACGGTCTTGGCCTTCAATCTGCTGGGTGACGGCCTGCGCGACGCGCTGGACCCCAAGCTAAAGCGCTAAATCACTCGCTAACCCCACGACAGCACCACACCATGGCATTGCTTGAAATAGAAAACCTGTCGGTTGAGTTCCCGTCGCACAACGGCGTCATGTATGCGGTGGATGGCGTCAGCCTGTCGCTCGATACCGGCGACGTGCTCGGCATCGTGGGCGAATCGGGCTCCGGCAAAAGCGTCACCATGATGGCCCTGATGGGTCTGGTGGCCTACCCCGGCCGGGTCAAGGCCGACACGCTGCGCTTTGACGGGCACGATCTGCTGGCACTCAACGAGCGCGAACGTCGCCGCCTGACCGGCAAAGACCTGTCCATGATTTTTCAGGACCCCACGACCAGCCTGAACCCCTGCTTCACCGTGGGCTTCCAGCTGGCCGAAACCCTGAAGCTGCACCTGCACATGGACAAGGCGGCGGCTCGCAAACGCTCCATCGAATTGCTGGAACAAGTGGGCATCCCCGCCCCCGAAAGCCGTTTGGGTGTCTACCCGCACCAGCTCTCCGGTGGCATGAGCCAGCGCGTGATGATCGCCATGGCCATCGCGTGCAACCCGAAACTGCTGATTGCGGACGAACCCACCACTGCATTGGACGTGACCATCCAGGCGCAGATCCTGGACCTGCTGCGCAGCCTGCAAAAAGACCGCGGCATGGCCCTGGTGCTGATCACCCACAACATGGGCGTGGTCAGCGAAATGGCGCAGCGCGTGGCCGTGATGTATGCCGGCCAGATCATGGAGCAACGCGGCTCCGACACCTTGTTCACCGCACCCCAGCACCCTTACACCGAAGCCCTGATGGCAGCCCTGCCCGAACGCAACGACGGCCATTCCCGTCTGGCCACCATCCCCGGCATGGTGCCGGGCCTGTACGACCGCCCCAAGGGCTGCCTGTTCTCGCCCCGTTGCAGCTACGCCAACGATGGCCTGTGCCAGACCCGCCCCCCATTGCGTGAATGGATGGATGGCGCTGTGCGCTGCCACTTTCCCATGGGTGACCCCGATCGCAGCACCCTTGCGCCCAAGCACGCGGAGGTGTCCGCATGAGCACCGACCACAGCGCGGCAGGCATGCCAGTTGTCGTCGCCAAGGATCTGCGCCGCGTCTACCCCATCAGCAGGGGACTGTTCCACAAGCCCGATCTTTTGCAGGCGGTAGGTGGCGTATCGTTTACCGTGCAGGCCGGCAAGACGCTGGCGGTAGTAGGTGAATCGGGCTGCGGCAAGTCCACGCTGGCGCGCATGGTGACCCTGATCGAACAGCCGACCAGCGGTACCCTGCAACTGGGCGGCATGGATGTGGTGAGCGCCTCCGCGCACGACAGGCACGCCTTGCGCCAAAAGGTGCAGCTGGTGTTCCAGAACCCCTATGGCTCGCTGAACCCGCGCAAGCGCATCGGCCAGATACTGGAGGCGCCGCTGGAGATCAACACCCCGCTCACCGCCGCCGAGCGTGCTGAAAAAGCCCGCGCCATGCTGGCTCTGGTGGGCTTGCGCCCCGAGCACTACGACCGCTATCCCCACATGTTCTCGGGCGGCCAGCGCCAGCGCATTGCCATCGCGCGGGCGCTGATGCTAAAACCCTCGCTGGTGGTGGCCGACGAGCCGGTCTCGGCACTGGACGTCTCCATTCAGGCCCAGGTGCTGAACCTGCTGGCCGATTTGCAGCGCGACCTCGGCCTGGCCTACCTGTTCATCTCGCACGACCTGGGCGTGGTGCGCCACATTGCGCACGATGTGCTGGTCATGTACCTGGGCCACACGGTGGAGCATGGCGAGAAGAATGCCATCTTCGACCGCCCTCTGCACCCGTACACACAGGCACTGTTGGGCTCCACACCCGGGCTGGCCGGCAGTGGTTCGCCGCACCAGCGCACCGTGCTCAAGGGGGAGCTTCCCTCCCCCATGCACCCACCGGCAGGTTGTGTGTTTTCCACACGCTGTCCGCATGCCACGGAGCAGTGCCGTCGCGAGCGCCCATCACTGCAGGAATTGCACGGACGCACTGTTGCCTGCTTCGAGGCACCCCGCCTCGCGGCATCCTCCACAACCGGGTGAGAACCCCAATACAGACACCCGGTTGACTCGCGTAACATGGGTTTTTTTAACGGAGTTTTCCTGATGACGATTTCTCTTTCGGGCCGCAAACTGCGCCCCTCCAAATTGGCTGTGCTGTGCGCAGTGGCATTGCCAGCCCTGCTGGCATTGACGCCGGTTGCTGCCAAGACCCTGGTCTATTGTTCCGAGGGCAGCCCCGAGAACTTCTACCCCGGCATCAACACCACGGGCACATCGTTTGACGCCAACAGCCAGATCTATGGCCGCATCGTCGACTTCGAGCGTGGCGGCACCAATGTGGTCCCTGGTCTGGCCGAAAAATGGACCGTGTCCAAGGACGGTCTGGAATACACCTTCCACCTGCGCAAGGGCGTCAAGTGGCATTCCAACAAGAACTTCAAGCCCACGCGTGACTTCAACGCCGACGACTTCATGTTCGCCATCGAGCGCCAGTGGAAGGAAGCCGATCCCTACTTCAAGGTCACCAGCTCCAACCACTCCTACTTCAACGACATGGGCATGCCCAAGCTGCTGAAGTCGGTGGACAAGGTCGACGAGTACACCGTCAAGATCACGCTGAACAAGCCAGAAGCTCCGTTCCTGTCCAACCTGGCCATGGAATACGCGGGCATCCAGTCCAAGGAATACGCCATTGCCATGCTGAAGGCCGGCACACCCGAGAAGATCGACCAGGAGCCTCTGGGCACTGGCCCCTTCATGCTGGTGCAGTACCAGAAGGACGCCATCATCCGCTACAAGGCTTTCCCCGAATACTGGGGCGGCAAGGCAAAAATTGACGACCTGATTTTCTCCATCACGCCCGACGCGTCGGTGCGCTGGGCCAAGCTGCAGAAGGGCGAGTGCCATGCCATGCCCTACCCCAACCCGGCCGACCTGGACGCTATCCGCAAAGACACCAATGTGCAGGTGCTGGAGCAGCCTGGCTTGAATGTGGGCTACCTGGCCTACAACACCACGAAGAAGCCGTTTGACGATGTGCGGGTGCGCAAGGCCCTGAACATGGCCATCGACAAAAAGGCGATTGTTGCCGCGGTCTACCTGAGCACGGGCATACCAGCCACCAATCCCATTCCGCCGACCCAATGGTCTTACAACAAGGCCATCAAGGACGACGCCTATGACCCCGCGGCCGCCAAGAAGGCACTGGCCGCCGCTGGCTACCCCAACGGCTTCACCACCGACCTGTGGGCCATGCCGGTACAGCGCCCCTATAACCCCAATGCCAAGCGCATTGCCGAACTGATGCAGGCCGATCTGGCCAAGATCGGCGTCAAGGCCGAGATCAAGAGCTTCGAATGGGGCGAATACCGCAAGCGTATGCAGAACGGTGAACACCAGCTGGGCATGATGGGTTGGACCGGTGACAACGGAGACCCTGACAACTTCCTCAACACCTTGCTGGGCTGCGAATCGGCGAAGACCAATGGCTCCAACGTCGCCAAGTTCTGCTACCAGCCATTTGAAGAGCTCGTGCAAAAAGCCAAGGTGGTGTCTAACCCCGCCGAGCGCACCAAGCTCTATGAGAAAGCCCAGGTCATCTTCAAGGAACAGGCTCCCTGGTTCACCATTGCCCACGCCGTGCAGCTGATGCCGGTGCGCAAGGAAGTGGTGGACTTCAAACTCAGCCCCTTTGGCCGGCACACTTTCTATGGCGTGGACATGAAGTAAACGCAGCCGCCCGGTTGCTCCAGAAGAAAGGCCGGTTCATACCGGCCTTTTCTTTTGTACCCCAGGGATGGATACTACCGTTTTGATAGCGCAAAACATCCATTTCACGAGGGCTGTAGGCCGATTTTTCTTAAGCCAGCAACACCACCAGCTCCGTCAGGCTGGCAACGCTGTGGTGCGGCTGCTCCGCATGGCGCCACACATGCTGTTCGCGGTTCACCCACACCGTCTGCATGCCCGCACCCAGGGCTCCGAGCACGTCCAGAGCGGCATCGTCACCGACGTGCAACACCTCGGCGGAGTTGACGCCTGCCAGCCCAGCGGCTGCGTGGAAGATGCGTGCATCCGGCTTGGCCACACCAAACTCGCTGGCACTGACGCTGTCGACAAAGAACTGCCCCAGCCCAACCCGTCCGACATGGGCATTGCCATTGGACACTGCGACGATGGGGAAGCGTGCTGACAGTGCCGCCAAGGCCGGCAGCACATCGTCAAACAGGTCCACGCGCATACGCTCCGCGAAGAAGACCTCGAAGGCAGGTTCTGCCAGCGAGGTGTCTTCATCGGAGCGGTGCAGGGCAGTGCGAATGGATTCACGGCGGATGGCACTCAGGTCATGGCCCATGTCGGGGCGCGTCTGGACAACATGCTCGCGCACCGCCAGGCGTGCCTGCGGGTCCGCAAACACCGCCGCCGCGCCGGGCGCCCGTTGCACCAACCAATCGGCCAGTGCTTGCTCGGCCCGATGAATGGTGGGCCAGATCGGCCACAGCGTGTCGTCCAGGTCGAGCGTGATGGCCTTGATGCGTGCAATGTCGAGCATCACGGCTTCCAGTCACTCAGGCCAAACTTGCGCGACAAGATCGCATCAAAGCGCCGGGTCGGCAGCAGCAGCTTGAGCAGGGGAAACAGCGTGCTCCCCTTTCCACCGCGCACACGTACCGGTGGCGAGGCCTGCAGCAAGGCGTCCACCACCGGGATGACAAAGACCTCGGCCGGCGTCGCCCCCACTTGCCCGGCTTGCGCGCGGGCATGGATGCCTTTTTCCACGCCACGGTACAGCGAATCAGCCGGCAACTGAATGGCCGCTTCGGCATGTGCGCCAAAGCTGGACTGCACCCCGCCGGGCTGCACCGTGACCACCTGAATGCCAAACGGCGCCACCTCCATGCGCAAGGCGTCGCTCAGCGCATGCAACGCAGCCTTGCTGGAGCAGTAGGCCCCGGCAAACGGCGTAGTGAAGAGTCCCACAATGCTGCCAATATTCGCAATGACGGGGCCGGAGGTCCGGCCGGAACCACCTATGGCGGCGGCGCGCAGCAAGGGCAAGGCGGCGCGGGTCACGGCCATGGGGGCAATCACATTGGTTTCATATTGGTGGCGCAAATCGTCGCGCGTCAAATCGAGCACGGCCCCCACCTGCGAGAAACCGGCGTTGTTGACCAACACGTCCAGCCGGCCCTGCTCTCTGTGCACCACGGCCATAGCCGCAGCAATGCTCGCATCGTCGTTCACGTCCAGCGCCAGCGTGCGCAGGCCCGCCTGCTGCAGGCTTGCCAGACTCTCCAACCGCCGCGCCGTGGCGTAGACGGTGTGGCCACGCCGGTGAAACTCGCGCGCCAGCGCGGCGCCTATGCCGCTGGAGCAGCCGGTGATCAAGATGCATTGGGTCATGGTGTGTGCAGCGCCCGCGCATGGTGGGCAATGTGTTCGTGGATGAAACTGGCAATAAAGTAATAGCTGTGGTCGTACCCGGGCTGCATGCGCAGCTGCAGCGGATGCCCGGCCGCTCCACAGGCCTGGCTCAACAAATGCGGCTTGAGCTGCACGGACAAAAATTCGTCCGCCTCGCCCTGGTCGATCAATAGCGGCAGGCGCTCAGTAGCCGAGCGCACCAGCTCACAGGCGTCCCACGCCTGCCAAGCTGAACGGTCTGGACCCAGATAGGCACCCAAGGCCTTTTCGCCCCACGGCACCTGGCTGGGCGCCACGATGGGCGAGAACGCCGAGACGCTGCGGTAGCGCCCTGGATTTTTGAGCGCACAGACCAGCGCGCCGTGCCCACCCATCGAGTGCCCGCTGATGGCGCGCGCGCCATTGGCGGGGAAATGTGCTTCCACCAGGTCGGGCAACTCCTGCACCACGTAGTCATGCATGCGGTAGTGCGCCGCCCAGGGCGCTTGCGTGGCGTTGACATAAAAACCCGCGCCCTGGCCCAGGTCGTAGCTCTTGGCATCGTCGGCAACTCCCTCGCCGCGCGGGCTGGTGTCGGGCGCCACCAGAATCAGGCCGTGTTCCGCCGCGTAGCGCTGGGCACCTGCCTTGGTGACAAAGTTTTGTTCGTTGCACGTCAGGCCCGAGAGCCAATACAGCACCGGGCATGGACCAAGCCGCACCTGCGGCGGCAGGTAGAGGGCGAAGCGCATCTGGCAGCCCAGCGTGGCCGATGCGTGCGACCAGACTTCTTGTAGCCCACCAAAGCAGGCGTGCTGTTCAACGCGTTCCATGGACATGCCCCGTTGTCAGAAGTGGATCACGGTGCGAATCGACTGGCCTGCGTGCATCAGGTCAAAGGCCTCGTTGATGCGCTCCAGCGGCATGGTGTGCGTGATGAAGGGGTCGAGCTGGATGTCGCCGCGCATGGCGTCTTCCACCATGCCGGGCAATTGGGTGCGCCCGCGCACGCCACCAAAGGCGCTGCCGCGCCAGACCCTGCCCGTCACCAACTGGAAGGGGCGTGTGGAGATTTCCTGCCCCGCGCCCGCCACGCCAATAATGATGCTCTCGCCCCAGCCCTTGTGGCAGCACTCCAGTGCGGCGCGCATCACGTGGACGTTGCCAATGCACTCAAAGCTGAAGTCCACGCCGCCATCGGTCATCTCCACGATGACATCCTGTATGGGCTTGTCGAAGTCCTTCGGATTGATGCAGTCGGTTGCCCCCATCAGCTTGGCCAGCCCGAACTTGTCGGCATTGAGGTCAATGCCAATGATGCGCCCCGCCTTGGCTTGGCGCGCACCCTGGATCACCGCCAGACCGATGCCGCCCAAGCCAAACACGGCCACGGTGTCACCCTCCTTGACCTTTGCGGTGTTGTGCACGGCGCCAATGCCGGTGGTCACGCCACAGCCAAGCAGGCACACCTTTTCCAGCGGCGCTTTAGGGTTGATCTTGGCCAGCGCAATTTCTGGCACCACCGTGTATTCGCTGAAAGTGCTGGTGCCCATGTAGTGGTAAATGGGCTTGCCCTGGTAAGAGAACCGCGTGGTGCCATCGGGCATCAACCCCTTGCCCTGCGTGGCACGAATCTTTTGGCACAGATTGGTCTTGCCGGACTTGCAAAACTTGCACTCGCGGCATTCGGCGGTATAGAGCGGAATCACATGGTCGCCGGCTTGCAGGCTGGTCACCCCCGCGCCCACTTCCACCACGATGCCACCGCCCTCGTGCCCCAGAACCGCCGGAAAAATGCCTTCGGGGTCATCGCCACTGAGCGTGAACGCGTCGGTATGGCACACGCCGGTGTGGGTGATGCGCACCAGCACCTCGCCCGCTTGGGGCGGTGCCACATCGATCTCGACGATTTGAAGGGGTTGGCCCGCGGCAAAGGCAACGGCGGCTCTGGATTTCATCGGTTGTTTCCTGGTGACGTATTGGAGATTGGTGCCCAGTATCGCACCCCCGAAATCACCCCAGAAACGAAAAAGGGCACCAGGTTTCCCTGGCGCCCCCAAACCGACCAACAGTTTGAATCAGCTTACTTGGTCGCAGCGTCCGCTGGCTTGGCGGCAGTCTTTGCAGCAGCCTTGTTAGTGCGGCTGTGCTTGACTTTCTTGGCTGTTGGTTTTGCCGTCGTGGCAGTGTCGGTAGACATGGCAGCGGGCATGGCAGCAGCAGGCGCTGTGGTTGCCGCTACAGCGGGTGCAGGTGCGGGCTTGGCAGCAGCAACAGGTGCTTGTGCAAAGGATGCAACTGCGACGCCGGACAGAACAGTAGCGGCGATCAGGGACTTGATATTCAACATGGTTTAGTACTCACTCATTAACAACAGTCGCATAAGCTCCGACCGTCTCGAGCGGCCCAACTTATTCGCTGGGCTTGCAACTACAACGCGGGGTTTTCCGCTGGAGTTGACGGCCTTTACTTTTGTTTACGAATCGAGGTTGGACCCGTGAAAGGAACTGGTTAACTACCTGCATCGAACTGCCTGTCCGCCAATTCCCCTTATCCTCACCCCATGCCCACCACCCACCTCCTCTACCTCCACGGTTTCCGATCATCTCCTGCATCGACCAAGGCGCGCATGACGGCAGCTGCCGTGGCGCAGCGCTTTCCCGGCGTGACGTGGCTGTGTCCCGCCCTGCCCGCCTCACCCAAGCAAGCCATGGATGACGTGCTGCAGGCAACGGCCGATTGGCCGTTGGCCACCACGGCGGTGATGGGTTCATCGCTGGGCGGGTTCTATGCCACCTGGCTGGCCGAGCGCTGGGGGTGCAAGGCGGTGTTGCTCAATCCGGCCGTGCACCCGGCACGCGACCTGGCGGCGCACCTGGGTGACCACACCGTGTGGCACGACCCCGATCAGCACTTTGTGTTTGAAGCCACGTATGTGGATGAACTGCTGGCCCAGGAGATTGCCCACATCAGCCGGCCGGAGCGCTACTGCGCGGTGATTGCGAAAGGCGACGAGGTGCTGGACTGGCGCGAGATGACGCTCCACTACCCCGGCGCCGCCATCAAACTGTTGCCAGGCGGCGACCACGCGCTGAGCGATTACGACCAGCACCTGGATGCGGTGCTGGAATTTCTGGACCTGCTGACGGCGTAGAAATCGGACCCGGAAAAAGTAAAGCCCCAAACGTTGGGGCCATCCTTTTCGCGATGCTGCGGCTATTTGCTGGGCGAATCGCCGGTGGTGGATGCCGGCTTCTTCTGGTTGAATCGGGCCGCCGCCTCCGTCTGCTTGCGCTTGCGCTCTGCATTGGTACGCTCAAGCTGCGCCTGACTGGTTCTCTTCATGTTGGGATCTTTGCCGAATACGCCTGCCATAGTGA
>ERZ724520.532-NODE-532-length-20219-cov-7.021920_pt1 | contig 20219 bp, 17 predicted proteins | sample MGYA00376053_ERZ724520 | MGnify/ENA primary metagenome ERZ724520 (study PRJEB28724, sample SAMN07190886) | activated sludge metagenome | isolation source: activated sludge of sewage treatment plant in Hong Hong | place: USA: Christiansburg, Virginia | collected...
ACAATTACAAAGAGAAATACATGTCGTATTCAACCGGGTGCACCGACATGCGGTAGCGCGTGACTTCGCTCATCTTCAGTTCGATGTAGGCATCAAGCATGGAGTCGGTGAAGACGCCGCCCTTGGTCAGGAAAGCGCGATCCTTGTCCAGGTGCTCCAGCGCCTGATCCAGGCTGTGGCACACGGTTGGTACCTTGGCATCTTCCTCGGGAGGCAGATGGTAGAGGTCCTTGGTGGCGGCTTCGCCGGGGTGGATCTTGTTTTCCACACCGTCCAGACCCGCCATCAACAGGGCAGCAAAGCCCAGGTAAGGGTTCATCAATGGATCGGGGAAGCGGGCTTCCACGCGACGGCCCTTGGGGTTGGCCACAAACGGAATGCGGATGGAAGCGGAACGGTTCTTGGCCGAGTAAGCCAGCTTCACAGGCGCTTCGAAGTGGGGAACCAGGCGCTTGTAGCTGTTGGTACCAGGGTTGGTGATGGCGTTCAGGGCACGTGCGTGCTTGATGATGCCGCCGATGTAGTACAGCGCGAAGTCCGACAGACCTGCGTAGCCGTCGCCAGCGAACAGGTTCTTGCCGTCTTTCCACACCGACTGGTGCACGTGCATGCCGGAGCCGTTGTCACCGTGGTAGGGCTTGGGCATGAAGGTAGCCGTCTTGCCGTAGGCGTTGGCCACGTTATGGATCACGTACTTTTGCAGCATGGTCCAGTCAGCGCGCTCGACCAAAGTGGAGAAGCGGGTACCGATTTCGTTCTGGCCAGCGCCCGCCACTTCGTGGTGGAACACTTCAACCGGAATGCCCAGGGATTCAAGGATCAGGGACATCTCGGCGCGCATGTCTTGCGTGCTGTCAACAGGAGGAACGGGGAAGTAGCCGCCCTTGACCGTCGGACGGTGGCCGCGGTTGCCGCCTTCGAGCTTGGCGCCGGTGTTCCAGGGTGCTTCGTACTCGTCAATTTCGTAGAAGGTGTTGTTGGATTCGGTGCTCCAGCGCACGCCGTCAAAAATAAAGAACTCGGGCTCAGGACCGAAGTAAGCTGCATCACCGATACCAGAGGCCTTCAGGTAGGCTTCAGCGCGCTTGGCGATGGAGCGGGGATCGCGGTCATACGACTTGCCATCGCTGGGCTCAACCACATCACAATTCATGATGATGGTGGTTTCTTCAAAGAAGGGGTCGATGTTGGCCGTGTTGGGGTCAGGCATCAGCAGCATGTCGGAGGCTTCAATGCCCTTCCAGCCGGCGATGGACGAACCGTCGAAAGCGTGGCCCGATGTGAACTTGTCTTCGTCAAAGTGCGACACAGGCACTGTGGTGTGCTGTTGCTTGCCGCGGGTATCGGTGAAACGGAAGTCAACAAACTTGACTTCGTTCTCTTTCACCATCTTCATCACGTCTGCGACGGTCTTGGCCATCAAATACTCCTGTTACAAAAAAATGCGCACGATTGTTAGAAACTTGCCCGATCCACAATGCAGCTTTTGTGCCAGCTGACGATACGGAATCTAATTTTGCGGGGTGCCTCTATTTTGCCCTTTTAAAACATAAATTCACCTTACGGTGAGTCAAAGTAAAAAGAACGAAATTGGTTCATAACCCCGATAAATCAGCATCCGCACCAAAATAAAGAATTTCACCATTGCACTTATTTGGTGCCTCTTCAGTTTCGCACCAATTCAGGGCCCAATCGCACTGAAAAACCTTTGAGGCCTTTGAGCAACGATGCAAAAGCAGCGGTTACGGCGTCTGGAGAACCCTTCACACCCAATTCGATGTGTTTGCCATACTCGGGGTGGTCCACGCTGGGCAGGCTGAACACCTTGACCGCATGTTGCGCTTCAATTTGTTCCATCAAAGGTGTCAAAGTCGCTTCCATCGCGCCGAAAACAATTACCGACTGCTCCATCCAGGCGCCACGTACAAAAAGACCGGAGTAAAAAGTGTCCAGCACCCACGCCATCATGGGATGGGCCATCACCGGAAAACCGGGAACAAAGTAAATTCCGCGCGGTTGTTCGTCATCGGATTCCCCCTCCGAGAGGAGGTTTCCACCCGCAGGAGACGCGCAAAAGAAACCGGGAATTTTGTTGAAGGGGTTGGGGATTGTTGTTGCGCCAACGGGAAACACACCCATGTTCAGGCGGTGCAGGTTATCGCTGCGGTCTGGCTCATAGGAAACGCCCTGCTCGCGCGCAATGTCCTGCATACGCTCCCGGATCAGCAACTCGGCCTCGGGATGCAACACCAGTCCCCGCCCTAGCGCCTTGGCAGCGCACTGGCGTGTGTGGTCGTCCGGTGTGGCCCCAATACCGCCGAAAGAAAAAATCACGTCGCCCGACGCAAAACCACGCGCCAACGCAGCGGTGATGCGGTCTGGCGCGTCGCCCACGTAGTCGGCATAGGCCAACTGCAAACCCCGTTCTGCCAACAGTTCAATGGCTTTGGCCAGATGCTTGTCGGCACGTTTACCCGACAGGATTTCGTCACCGATGATGAGTATTCCAAAATTCACGGCTCACTCCTTGGAGATCAGTAATGGTGAGGAGGCTTCGGGAGGTGCGTCGAGCAAACCCGCTGCGGCTTCGTCAACTTCCTGTTGGGTGGCACTACGCTCGTTGCGCAAGGCCTGCAATGCGGCCAGGCAATAGTGGGTAAACCAGAGCGACGAAAACGCAAACACCAGTGTGTAAATCCAGATCGCCAAGGGCACCAGAATGACAAATGCGGCCGCAAACAAAACCCCCGACGCCCACACCAGGCTGGGGGCTGCGCCCAAATACCCTGCCAGCACCCCCATGCCAAGCAACTGTGCCCTGTGTCGCGTCAAAAGGGTCCGACGCTCCTCGTTGTCGGCATGTTGCGCGAGCGCATCAAAGGCCATCACCCGGTAGGTCAACCAACCCCAGATCAGCGGCGGCAAGACCAGCACCAGCGGCGGCACAAACCACAAAGGAATCGACACCAGCATGGCCACCAGCGCCATCAGGGTTGACCCCAGCGACCAGGTCACGCTGTGCAGGAACGAAGCGCCCTTGCGTTCCTCCAAAGCGGCAAAGCGGCGCAGGGCCACCAGACGAACCAAAAAGGGGGTCATTAATAGCGCCACGACCAGCAGTGACACCACAACAATGAGCGGCGTAACGGTAAACACCACAATCAGCGGCGGCAACACGATTTTGAACCGCCCCCAACCGACACTGTCCAGCCAGGCCCAGCCGCTGTTCACAAAGGCCGACGACTCCAGCACGCGGCGCACCTGGTCCAGGGCGTCATCCCAAAACAGGTAGCCGAGACCCACCGTCAGACCAATCACGAGAACCAGGGGCAATAAGGACAACAAAACGACCCGGGGCCGCAGGCAATAGGCCACCGCGCGCCAAAAGGAATCAAAAAGCAGGTTCATGTATCAAGCATAACGCTGCACCGCGTTGGTCAGGCGCGTCCGGCGAGCCGTTTGAGGCCCAACCATTGCTGGCTCCAGAAGCCACGGCCATAGTCCCTGCCCTGCTCTACCTGATCACGGACTCCGGTGGGATCAAAGCGGTATTCGAAATTGGCGGTGCCAAACAGCATGTCCCACCAGGGCAGCAGGACACCAAAGTTATGCCCCCCCAAACGGACGGCCCCCACGCTTGCCGCTGGAGATTCATGCCCGATGCCAACGGCATGGTGCAGCCGGTGAAAACGCGGGCTGATCCACAAACGCTCGCACACGCGGCCAAACCACAGGCGCAGGTTGGCGTGCTGAAAACTCTCACTGAGCTGTGTGAACGCCGTGATGGCCACAAACTGGCCCGGCGCCATGCCAATCATCTGCGCCAGTACGACCAACAGGCAGTCGCGCAGCAAGTCATCCAGCAGATGGTTTCGGTTGTAACTCCACATCGTCATTTGCCGTTGGGCGTGGTGCAGCGAGTGCAACTTCCACCACCATTCAAAATGGTGCTGGCTGCGATGCAACCAGTAATCAAAGAAATCCAGTATTACCAGATAGATCAGCAAACTGACGGCCGGTTGATCGGAGACGCCGGGCCAAAACGCGTCCAGGTGAAAGGTTTGCCATCCCGCCACACGCAGGGCACCAAAGGCCTCATCGAACCACGGTGTTACGGCAAAAAACAAAACCACCCTGAACAGCCCCAGACGATGCAACACGGTGTAGAGGATGTCCGTGCGGATCGTGGCCCTGTCGGTCACCGCTTCCACCGGTCGCCAGCGTTGCAACGGACCCACTACGGTCACCAGCACCGCGATCTGGATCAACCCGACCAACAACCAGCCTGTGGCTCCAAAACCGTCTTCCAACAGGTTGGCCAAACCCAACCAAAACATCAGCGGTTGAATGAGCGATTCAAACATCCACTGTTGGACTTCTGAAAACCCGTCGGCAAAGGCTTCAATGAAAGAGTTCATGCGTTAAACAATATCAATTGCCCGGCAGTTTAACGACCGTCACTCGCAATCCACTGTTGATAGCGGGGGTGCTCACGCAGGGTCTGGAAACAAAAACCCTTGGCCTTGAGCCCAACAATCAAGGGCTCCAGCACGCTCGGTGCCCATGGATCTTTGCGCGACCAGATTCCCAGGTGGGCCATCAGAATATCGCCCGATCGAATGTCCCGCAGGGCCTTGGCAAGCAACGCCGCGTTGCTGAACGTTTCGCTGGGTAACTCGTCGCCCAAGAAGCCAGCCGGGGCCCAACCCACGTGTGCGTACCCGCAGTCTTTGGCGGCTGCCAGTAGCCGTACCGAGGTTTTGCCACCGGGCGCACGAAACAGCGGCAAGGGCTTTTTTCCGGTCATCTGCTGCAAACGCGTGGTGGCTTGGTCAAGTTGGGCGCAGTAGGTTTTGGCGTCCCAGATTAGGTCGTGACTCGCCTGAGGCCCTGCCGATGGACGAATGCGAAAACGCCCATCCTGGCCAGGCATATCGGCACGCCAGTAAGCATGGTCATAGGTGTGGGACGCAAATTCGTGGCCTTCGGCAGCGCGCGCCTTCCACCACGGTGCCCAGTGCGTGCCCAACGTGCCGTCACCCTGCTTGGTGCGTTCATTCGCAGCAAAAAAGGTGACTTTGACAGCCTGGCGGCTCAGGATATCGGCCACCTGTTCGGCGATGTCCATGTGGCCGGTATCGAGTGTCAAATACAAGGGTTTGTCACAAGACTTTTGGCCTGCAGCCCCTGCAGAACCGGCGCAAGCAGCTATCAAACCAATAGCAAATGGACGGAGACGCCAGACCACTTGGGGGCCCTTAAGCACCACTATTGCCGCGCTGCATGGTCCAGCGTCCAGACACCATGGGGCGATTTGCCGACCTTGATCTGGCGCACCACCTTGCGGCTGGCAATATCGATCACCGAGAGTTTGCCGGCCCAGCGTGACGCCAGGTACATCGTGGCACCGTCGGTGGAGATGTCCATGTCATCGGGACCACTGGGCCCCGGCAAGGTGTCCACCACTGTCATCGTGCTGTAGTCGATCTTGCTGATGGTGTTGGCTACCCGGTTGCTGACAAACACATGCCGTTTGTCCCCTGCGGCCCGAAACGAATGGGCGCCTTTGCCGGTCTTGATCAATTGCACCATCTTGGGCGCTGCACCTGACACGTCGTACACCTCCACCCCGTCGCCACCTGTCAAGCCGACCAGCAAACGCTTGTTATCCGGTGTGCCAAACACGTCGGCTGGCATGGCACCGGTCTTGGTGCGCCATTTCAGGGTCTGCGTTGCCAAATCGATGGCCACCAACTCATCACTGTCCTGCATGGTGCTGTAGACCGTGGTGCTCAGGGTATCGATCCACAGGTGGCTGGGCGTCTTGGCGGTGGGCAGGCGTTTGACCAGGGTCACGTCGTTGCCGTCCCAGCGGTAAATATCGACGTGGTTCAGACGGTTGGCGGCTGTTACAAACCACTTCATGTCGGGCGAAAAACGCAACTGGTAGGGGTCCACAATGCCGCGCACGGTGCGCTGCACTTCCGCGGTCTTGGGGTCAACAAAGGTCAATGAATCACTCAACGCATTGGCCACGATCAGCGACTTCTGGTCCGGCGTCATGTACAGGTGGTGTGGTTCTTTGCCGGTGGCGATGCGTTTGGTCTCTTTCCAGGTGGTTTGGTCGATCACGCTGATGGTGGCGTCCAGAGAGTTGAGAACAAACACCGGGTAGGGCTGCGCTCCCGCGAGTGCGGGTGCCAGGGCGGACAGCAGAATCGCCAGCGGTGCTAAACAAGTCAACAGAACGGATCGGGGGGCAGGATTTGGGGAAATGGGGGAGGCAAGGGTCTTCACGGGCTATCACTTTTCGGGTAACCGGCGAGTTTAGCTGCCAAGCTGGTGCTTTCCCTAGGCCAAGTTCACCAAATCATCGGGCGACAACCAGCGCCACTGGCCTGGCGCAAGGTCAGAGGGCAGCTCGAAGCTGCCGATGCGCGACCGATGCAGCCCCTCAACCCGGTTGCCAACGGCGGCCAACATGCGTTTGACCTGGTGGTACTTGCCTTCGGTGAGTGTCAGCCGCAGGTGCAACCCCGCCCCATCCGCATCCACAATTTCACAGGCGGCCGCCCGTACCGGTTTGGGATCGTCATCCAACACCACGCCGCTCAGCAGTCGCTGCACCTGTTTGTCGTCGAGACGGTGTTTGGCCGTCACCTCGTAGACTTTGGGGCAGTGTTTCTTGGGTGAACTCATACGGTGGATGAACTGGCCGTCATCGCTGAGCAGCAACAAGCCGGTGGTGTCCTGGTCCAGCCGGCCGACGGCCTGAACACCCTGGATGGCACTTTTTTGGGGGCGCAGGCGCAGGGGGGATGGCAGTAGCGTGTAGATGCTGGGGTAAGTGGAGGGCTTTTGGGAACACTCGGTTCCAGCAGGTTTGTTCAGCACCACATAAGCCTTTTCAAAATAGGCCCACTCCACACCCTGGACCCGAAACCGAAGACCATTTGCTTCCAATTCCATAGCAGAGTCCACAATGGTTACGGGGGCTGGAGCATCTTTTTCCATATAGACCTGGACATGACCCTGCTGCACCAAACCAGCGCAGACGCGGCGTGTGCCAAAGCCTTGTGAGTAGAGAATGTCCTGAAGCTGCATGGGTGGTTTCCGCCCGAAAGGCAAAGCATGGGTTGTGAAGGCCCGAATCTTGTCACAAACCACCTACCTACCCTTTTTACACCGAGGCTTTGGGTGGGGCAGAACTGGGTTTTAATGACTAGCAAGACCGTCCACCGCCTGGAACATGGCCTGGCGCGCCTGCACCACCACCTGCGCACGCCAGGCATCGGTGTCGACATAAAACGCATCCAGCATCTGGCGTTCAATCATAGCGCGCTGGGGCTGCGAACCCTCGGGGTGCAGATACAACCAGTGGTCGGCCCGCAGGGCAGCAATCATGTCCAAAATCGGCAAGGTCCCGTATTCCATGGCAATGCCGGTGTATTCAGCCTGCGGGCATTCGTCATAAACGGCGCACCACATCAGGCCGGTCAGGCGGGCTGAAGCCGACGATCCGTCGTAAATCGAGGTGATGGGAGTTGCGCCATTGCCACCCCACCAGGCCATGGCCCGCGCCAGGGCAGGTGCTTCGTCGCGGCCGGCATAGATGCGCTCCCCCAAACCGCTAGGCCCAAGCCCGGTATGCAGGTCCATCCACGCAATGCGGCGGGCGCGTTGGGCGTAGGTCCGCAACACCTGGCGCAGCGTCGTGTTACTCCAGGTGGGCGCCTGGCCGCCAAAAAACATGCCGTCGGGAAAGGCATATTGACCCTGTGACACGGCGGACTGAAAGCGGGCCAGGCCATGGGTCTGGATATAAGTGGCAATTGCCGCTTGGTTGTCGGGTGTGGGCGGCCATTGTGATGGCAGCAACAATGTATGCAACTCGGCATACGCGCTGTTGTCAGGAAGTGGCCGGCTGAAGTCCTGGAAATTGCGATTCAGATCCACGTTTTCGTGGGTGGTGCGTCGCAGGTAAGAAAAACCGTGCGGATTGAGGGCGTGCACGTATAAAACCGCCACACCGGCATCCCGCGCCTTGGCACGCCACTCTGCGTCCCGGGCAGCAAACACCTGCACTCCCGACCCACAATAGCCTTCCACCCCGTGGCAGGCGCTACTGATGATGAACAGATACTCCGCATCGGGTGATCCGTCCAGCGCCACGTCCATGGCCAGCGTCTCACCGTCGCGGCCCTTCAGCGGGTGCTCGTAACTCTTCAAGGCCATGCCAGCAGTCGCGGCCGATTCCAGAAACTGGATGCGGGCCTGCGCATACCGCGTGGAGAAGGCCGTGTGTAAATTCATCATGCGATCCTGCCTTCGTCTACTGCGTCGACACGGCATCCCAGCAGCGAAAACGCAAATCTCTGATGCATTTGCATAAATGTCAACTTGGTGGTTGGATTGAAAACCCGTTCTAGACCGATAAAGGCATGGACTGCTCGACCAGCCCCGCGTGCAGGGCAGCGCCCAGCGGCAAAATATCGTCATTGAAATCGTAGCGGGTGTTGTGCAGATAACAGCTCCCCACACCGTTTTCAGCGCCCTGCCCTATGCGCAAATAGGCACCGGGTTTGACCTGCAGCATAAATGCGAAATCTTCTGAACCCATGCTCGGGTCCAAGTCACGGATCACATGTTCTGTACCCACCAGGCTTTCAGCCACCGACGCCGCGAAATCACTCTCGGCCGGCGTGTTGATGGTCGCCGGATAAATACGTTCGTAATGCACGGCGGCCGTTGCACCGAACCCCAGCGCCACGGCGCCACACAACTCGTTCAAACGGCGCTCCACCATGTCCTGCACCTCCGGATTGAAGGTCCGCACCGTGCCCACCAGGGTCGCCTTGCCGGGGATGACACTCATGGCACCCGGGTCACCGGCATGCATGGCGCAGACACTGATGACGGCGCTGTCGACCGCCCGCACGTTGCGCGACACAATGCTTTGAATGGCCGTGATGATGTGCGCGGCCACCAGCACGGGGTCAATCGTCTGGTAAGGGTGTGCACCGTGCCCCCCGCGACCCGAAATTTCAATCGTGATGCGGTCGGCCGAGGCCATCATGGGCCCCGTATTCAAACCAATGGTTCCGGGGCGCAAGCCGGGCCAGTTGTGCATGCCATAGACCGCTTGCACCGGGAAACGGTCAAACAAACCGTCTTCAATCATGACGCGGGCACCCGCATACCCCTCTTCACCGGGCTGAAAAATCAGCACCGCCGTGCCGTCAAAGTTGCGCGTCGAAGCCAGGTAACGCGCCGCCCCCACCAGCATCGCGGTATGGCCATCGTGGCCACAACCGTGCATCAGCCCACTATGGGACGACTTCCATGCAAAGTCGTTCAACTCGGACATGGGCAAGGCATCCATATCTGCCCGCAAGCCGATCATCTTGCCGCTGGTGTTTTGACGGCCCTGGATGGTGGCAACCAGGCCGGTTTTGCCGATGCCCGTGTGGACGGCATCGACTCCACACTGCTCCAAAGCCTGCTTGACCCGGGCGGCGGTATAGACCTCTTCAAAGCCCAGCTCCGGGTGGGCATGTAAATCACGTCGGAACGCGGTGAGTTCCGGGTGGAAGGCGCTGATCTGCGCGAAAGCGCGGCCGCCGACCTTGAGTTTGGATGTGTTATGAGTTCCCGGCATCAAGGCCCTCCGATGCCACCGACGCGCAGGCGCGGGTCGACGACGAAATACAACAAATCAACCACCAGGTTGATCACGACAGAAATCAGCACCACCATGCGCAGACAGGCGGCCATCACCGGTATGTCAGCAAAGGTGACCGCCTGGATGAACAACAAGCCGAATTCACCTTGCGCCGCGTTTACCAAAAAATGCGAACACCAATCAGTATTTACGTTGTCGCGCCATGCTAGCAGAGCTGAATACGCGCCGCGCAACACAGTGCGGGCCGTCAAATTAACAGGCGCCGCAAACGGTTCTGTTACGTTTGCTTGCGTTTGGCGTCTTGACTGCGGCAAGGGGTGCAAAATGCCGGGTCTAGAATCTGCCAACTTCTCCAAACACCATGTTGTCGCTATTTCGACCCAAAAAACAACCGGTAGACGTTCCCGATGAGGCACCGCAGGCACAGGTTCGGCGCATGGATCTGGAGGAACGCAAGGCTTTCCGGCGAGAAATGCTGTACCAGTCGATCCGCGAGACATTCCTGTCCATGGAGGTCATTGGCAGCATGTACAAGTTCAAGGTCATGCCGGTGGATCTGCGCCACCACCGCTTCATCGCCATGATTGACGTCGCCAAGAACTTTGTGACCGGTCGCGATGCCCGCACCAAGAGTTTTGCCGCCATCGAAAAACAGATGCGCTCCAACACCTACAAACGCTTCGGCATTTTGATTGAGGGCACTTACTGGCGCGTCAGCGAGTCCGAGGACCGTTTCGAACAGTACGCGCGAGCAGCCGATGCTGACCGTATCCACGGCATCGAAAATCCCAAACATTTGCGTACGCACCCATCCATGGCAGCCGTTCGACTAGCGGAAAACGCAGCTCCAGAGCCCCCGCTGGCTCGCCACGCCTACCAGCCGGTCTCTGAAGACGAGGCACAGGCCTTTATGGATGCCTTGCGCAATGGTCTGACGCCGCCCGTCATGCGTGTGGGAGACGTGGAATACCAATCCGACTTGGCCCCGCTGGACAGCGGCATCATGATTGGCGGCACCCAGTACGGCAAGTTGTGAACGTTGCCCTGCCCCCCACCCCGCTTCGCCGCCCCATCCGTGAACTGCCCGACGAGCTGATCAGCCAGATCGCTGCGGGTGAGGTCGTCGAGCGCCCGGCCTCGGTCGTGCGCGAACTGGTAGACAACGCGCTCGATGCCGGTGCCACCCAGATCACCGTGCGGCTGTTGGCTGGCGGGGTGCGGCTGATCAGCGTGGAGGACGATGGTGCAGGCATCCTGACCGAGGAGTTGCCGCTGGCGTTCCGCCGCCATGCCACCAGCAAGATCGGAAACTTGCAGGATTTGGAGTCGGTGGCCACCATGGGGTTTCGGGGTGAAGCCCTGGCTGCTATCAACTCAATAGCTGACTGCGCAATACTATCGAGGGCTAGCGGCCAATCTGCCGCGTATCTGCTGGATGGACGCAGCGGTGAACTGCGACCAGTGGCCCGCAGCCAAGGTACCACGGTGGAAGTCAAGGAACTGTTTTACAGCACGCCCGCGCGGCGCAAGTTCCTGAAGACCGACGCCACCGAACTGGCCCATTGCATCGAATCCGTGCGCCGCCACGCTTTGGCCCGACCCGATGTGGGTTTTGCTATTTGGCACGAAGGCAAACTGGTGGAACAGTGGCGCCGTGTGGTGGACATGGCTGATGGCCTGGCAAACCCCGCGACGGCGTTGGATAAGCGCCTGGCCGATGTGCTGGGCGCGGACTTCATGGCGCAGTCCATTGCGGTCGACTGGCGTTCTGCGAGTGCCGCACGCGCAGTCGCAGAGGCGATAGCCCCGGCGAGCATGGATGTTGCGTCCACCCCGCAAACCCTGCGCGTCTGGGGTCGGGTCGGCATACCCGACGCCGCCCGTTCACGCGCCGACCAGCAGTTCTGCTACGTCAACGGCCGCTTTGTCCGCGACAAGGTGCTGACCCACGCCGCCCGCAGCGCCTATGAAGACGTATTGCACGGCCACCGCCAGCCCATCTACGCGCTGTACCTGGCGATGGACCCGGCGCGAGTGGATGTCAACGTACATCCCACCAAAATCGAGGTGCGCTTCCGCGACAGCCGCGAGGTGCACCAGGGCGTGCGCCATGCGGTTGAAGACACCCTGGCCAAGCCACGCGTGAGCCAAGCCAGTGGTACGACCGACACGGACAAGGAGAGTATCGGCGCAAATACACCCGGCTCAGCAGACACACCCGCCACAACAATCGGCCTGCAAGCGCCATCGCCAGATGTTTACAAGCAAAATCGGGCTTCAGCCCCCATGTACTCTGCGCAACCAGCTATCAATTTCGGAGCGCTGGTTGAACCAACTGGCCACCGCGTGAGCGACATTGGCATGCTATGGCAACCCACCACCAGCCCTCAGGGAGGCTGGGCGGCAGAGGGTTCTGCGCAGGTCAAGGAGGAGCCCGCAAAGCGGGCGGGGGACACGGAGCAGAACCCTCTGCCGTCCAGCCTCCCAGCGAACGAAGAACCGCCCCAAACCTGGCCCCTGGGCCGAGCCATAGCGCAGTTGCAAGGCATCTACATCCTGGCCGAAAACGCCCAGGGCCTCGTAATAGTGGACATGCACGCCGCCCACGAACGCATCGTCTACGAACGACTCAAGAATCAGCTCGCACAACAAACCGCAGATGGTGCCAATACCACCGTAGCCCAGTTGTCCAGCCAGCCCCTGCTGATACCCGCCACCTTTGCCGCCACCCCCAGCGAGGTCGCCACCGCCGAAGCCCACTTCACCACATTGCACACGCTGGGCCTGGAGATCAGCCCGTTTTCGCCAAAGACCCTGGCTGTGCGCGCAGTGCCCACCAGCCTTGCGCAGGGCGACGCAGTGGACCTGGCCCGCAGTGTATTGGCCGAGTTGGCCCAGCATGAGGCCAGCACCGTCATCCAGCGCGCACAAAACGAGTTGCTGGCCACCATGGCCTGCCACGGCGCGGTGCGCGCCAACCGCAAACTCACACTGGAAGAGATGAACGCCCTGCTGCGCCAGATGGAAGCAACCGAGCGCAGCGACCAGTGCAACCACGGCCGCCCGACCTGGCGCCAGCTGACGCTGCGCGAGCTCGATGCCCTCTTTCTGCGGGGGCGTTAGCCCCAACAGTCAGACGCTCTGGTGACTGGCGGTTAGCCTTATAACCCGCACAATCGTGCCTCTGTGAAAACCAAACATTTTGCGCAACTGGTGGCTCTGTCCGCTTTGTGGGGCGCCTCCTTCATGCTGATTCGCATGGCCAGCCCGGTGCTAGGCCCCAATGTGCTGGCGGCCCTGCGCATAGCAACCGCTACCGTCACACTGGCGGTACTGATGCACGCCATGCACCACACCTGGCCCCGAGGGCACTGGCGCGAACTGGCCCTGATCGGGCTGCTGTCAGTGGCCCTGCCCTTCTCACTGTTTGCTTGGGCCGCTTTGCATTTGCCGGCAGGGTATAGCGCGCTGCTCAACTCGACGGCCGTGGTGTTTGGCATGTTTGCCTCGGCCTGGTTGAAAGAAGACACCCTGACCGTGCGCAAAATTCTGGGTTGTGTCTGTGGTTTTGGGGGTGTCGCCCTGATTGTCGGGCTGGGCCCGGTCGAACCCTCACTGCGCGTTATTTTGGCCGCACTGGCCTGTATTGCGGCGTCGGCCTGTTATGGCATCTCCACCCCGCTGATGAAGCGGGCACTGAGCCGCATGAAACCCCTGCAGATTGCAGCCGGCTTGCATGCGGTGTCCTTAGTGATGCTGCTACCCGGTGCGGCCTGGAGCTGGCCAGCCGCACACTTCACACCCGTGGCCCTGATGGCGGTACTGATCATGGGTGTGCTGACATCCGGAATTGCCTATTGGTTGCACATTCGGATACTGGCGCATGTCACCCCGGTGGCCGCCATGAGCCCTACCTTCATGATTCCGGTGTTTGGTGTGACCTGGGGCCATGTGTTTCTGGGTGAACCACTGAGCGCCGGCATCTTTGTCGGCGGCGCCCTGGTACTGATGGCCAGCGCACTGATTACCGGGTTTAACCCCTGGCAAAAGCGGCTGGATACGGCAAACGCCAAACCCTGACAGGTGCACCAAATCCATCAAAGAGCGGGCTGTTCCAGGATGGTCATCAGAGGCACATCCTTACCCGCCTGCCAGTCTTCAAACCGGGGTTCTACCAGCAAGGTCGGAGCAATCCAGAAGCGTTTGTCGGTGGATTCTGTGCCCTGGAAATAACGCGAAGAGACAAAAGCGCTCAGCTCCGAAAACGGCAGGCGCACGGGCGAAGCCTCCCCGACGAAATTCGGGGCGCTGCCGGTGGGCTCTCCGACAAAAATCGCCTGGGTCTCGCGCTCCAGGTCAGCCGCAGCGTTCATCGCGGCGGAGAAGGTCGCTCGGCCAATGATGACGTACAAACGGCCGCGCTGGTTAAGCCACTGTGAACCGCGCAAGGCCGCGATCATGGGTTTGTTCAGCGTATTGCTGCCACCGCTGTTGGCGCTAAGGTCAATCACAAAACGCGCCACCTTCTTGTCTTCGGCTTCTTTCACAACGCGGCCCCAGAAGTCCTCGGGTGCCTCAACGCCTTTGCGGCTCAGGTTGTAGCGCACCAGCAGGGTGTTGCTGTCGGCCAGGTAACGATCCCAGTAGGGCTTGTCGCGGTTCTCCATTTGCGCAGGCGGGCGCACCTCCTGCCACTGCGGAGTTTCGTCCTTAGCCACGGATGTGATGGTGCGGGTGACTTCCCGACCCGCCAGGTTCAGGGTCAAGGTCACTTGGTTGGGTGACTGGCCGATACCCATGGCCTGCAAAACCGCAGGCACTTGCAGCCGGGCCGGCAATTGTTCTTTGACCCACATGCTGTTTTCTCGGGACACGGTGGTTGTGAGGCGTTGCTGCACTTCATCGATGGGTACGCCATTGACTTTGAGCACCTGCGCGCCCAACAGGTCGTGGTGCAGAGCGGTTGCCGCGGTAACCCTAACGCCGTCCGCAAACACATAAAAGCGCAGTGGCAAAGGCGCCAGCGTCAATGGTGGCAAGGGCACACCCATGTTGTACGGAAACTGGCCTGGCACGGGTGGCAACAAGGCGGTGTGGCCGTCACCCACCGACGCCATCAACTGCATCATGCGGGTCACGATGTGTGCGTCCGACAAAGTGGGAATGTCGGCTTTCAAACGGGCTGCCTGTACATCGAGTTGCGCGCTTGGTTGATGCGCCTGCAGGTTCACATGTTTGCGTTTGAGTTCCCTGACCAACCAGTCCAGATCAAAGCGCCATTGTTGTGTGCGATTGAACTTCCCCTGGGGCTTGGCACCCATCAGCGACCGAAAGCTTGCGTCTGCCTGCAGGGACGCCAAGTCTTTGTCGTTCAAGGCCCCAGGTGGATTCTCGAAGCCTTGTTGCATGGCCATGCGCAATTGCGCCATGGCCGCGTCGCGCTGTCCGGCCTTGGCCAAGCTGCCTGCAGCGTAGTACCGGTTCTGTGCCGGGTTGAGGCCCAGATCGGCCGCCTTGCCATAGGCATCGGCGGCGACCGCAAAGTGTTTACCTTCGTACAGCGCGTCGGCCAGGCTGCTCCAAGCCCCGGCCACCAAAGGGTTGAGCGCCACAAAGGCACGCAGGAGTCGGATGGCCGGCACGGCGCTGTTGCTTTCGGAAGCCGCCATACCTTCGGCCAACAAACGTGCCGGCGACATGCCCGTCACCGGGCTGCTGTCAAGATCCATCGGCCCTTGGGCCTTGGCCACCAGGGTCTTGAATGTGTGCGCCCAATCGGCAGGGCTCAGGTTCTCCACTGACCGCAGTTCAAACTTGAAGTCTTTCCAGGCCGGGTTGTCGGCCTGGGGATGTTCGAACAACTCCCAGTAACCATGGGCTTTGTTGGCCAATAACACACCTTCTTTTCCACCAAAGGCCGTGCCACCCACCACGTATTTACGGCAGGGCACCCCGTTGTGGTCCGCTTCGCCAACATAGCGAAATGTGGCAGTACCCCGGTACGGGAAGGCACCGGGATGCAGGCCCGGGGTTTTCATTTTGGTGGCCATGTATTCAAAGTCCGGATCACTCACGCCCAACTCAATGGTGGACTCCGGGTGTTTGAGGTAAGGCCAGATCAGATTGGCTCCGGCGAAGTCAAAGTTGTAGACCACCAAGGGATAGTGACCGATGGACGAGGGCGCCTTGGAAGGACCAAAGTTCGCGGTGTACAGGTTGCGTGCCGCATCGAGCGCGAGCTCGGCCTGCAGACGGGGTGTGCCAGTCTCCAACTGGTTCCAGGATGTGAGCTTGGCAACCGTAAAGGTCGACCAGTCCATCTCGCCTTTGATATGCGCCAGGAAACGCCCGGCGTTTTCTATCTTCACAACCTCGATGTCGGTGCTATTGGTAACCCGCAGCCAGACATCGATGGCGTGGCTGCCGTCGCGGTTGGACTTGGTGTACCGCAGCAAACGCCCCTGTGGCACTTTAGCGGCCTCAAAGGCAAACGCCGACACCGAGCTGGTCGGTGGCGATGGCATTGCAACGGCACTGCTGGCTGGCACGGCGGGCGGCGCAGACGGCGCAGAAGGTGGCAAGGGTTGGGCCCATGCCAGCGGTGTGGCGAGGGCGATAAGAAGGGCATAACGCATGCAGTCTCCTCAGACGTTGGATTTGTAAAGTGCCGCAGTTTAGGCAAGTGACCTGAACCTGCCTACTGCCATGTGACCAGGCCACAAGGCGCGCGATAAGTCGACAAATCACACGACAAAGTGCGCAGGTCTCAGAACGCGCAATCCGTGCGAAGCCCGCGCCCGGCGGACGTCGCACCCTCGCCCGTAAAATGACCGGCCCATGACCGTGACCAACCTTCCTCTGCCCCCGCTCCAGCAAGCGTTGGTCCCCCGTGTCAAAACTGAAATCGCCGCCTTGTGGCAACTGGCCTGGCCCATTTTGATAGGCCAGCTCGCCAATGTGGGTATGGCCGTGGCCGATGTGGCCATGGCCGGCCATGCATCGGCCCAGGATCTCGCCGGTGTGGCCTTGGGCTCATCGGTGTGGATGATTGTGGTGGTCACGTTGATGGGCATCATGATGTCGGTAAACCCCACCGTTGCGCACTACGTCGGGGCAGGCCAGTTTGACCGGGTGCCCCATGTGGTGCGGCAGGCCCTGTGGAAGGCGCTTGGCGTGGGTGTGGTGGCGATGGTGCTGGCCAACCTGTCGGGTCTGGTGTTTGACCACATGGAACTCGAACCGGTCGTGCGCGACATTGCCGTGCGTTTTGTGCAGATCACCAGCGTGGGCCTGCCGGCCTTTGCCTGTTACCGTGTGTTGTATGGCTACAGTGCCAGCCTGGACCAGACCAAACCCATCATGGCGATTTCGATAGTGGCCCTGGTTTTGAACTGTGGGTTGAACTGGTTACTGATTTTTGGCAATCTGGGTTTTCCCAAACTGGGTGGTGTGGGTTGTGCCTGGGCCACCATGCTGTGTCTGTGGTTCAACCTGGGGGCCTTGTTGTGGTGGATGCGGCGCGCACCTGCGTACCGCAGCACCTGGCCGTTTGACCGTTTCGAGGGCCCCAACCGCGAAAAAATGCAAAGCCTGCTCAAGCTGGGCCTGCCCATTGGCGTGACCTATTTCGCCGAAAGCAGCGCGTTCAGCTTGATTGCCTTACTCGTGGCGCATTTTGGTAGCACCCAGGTCGCGGCCCATCAGATTGCACTGAACTTCTCGTCTCTGGTGTTTATGCTGCCGCTCAGCCTGGGCATTGCCCTGCTGACCCGGGTGGGGCAAGCCCTGGGTGCGGGTGACCCGCAGGCAGCACGTTTTCGATCAGCCGTGGGGGTGGCGGCCTCGGTCGGCCTGGCAACGGTCTCTGCCCTGCTGATGGCGGTGTTCAACCAGCAGATTGCGTCGGCCTACACCACGGACACGGCGGTGGCTGGTGTGGCGGCCAGCCTGTTGTTTCTGGCCGCGTTATTCCAGGTGTCGGACGCGGCGCAGGTATCCACCAGTTGCGCCATCCGGGGCTACAAGGTCAGTCGCTCACCCATGGTGATCCATTTGACAGCGTTCTGGGTGTTTTCACTGCCTTTGGGTTGTGTGCTGGGCCTGGCGCCCGAATGGCTGCCCTGGCGCCCAGCCCAACCCATGCAGGCCGAAGGTTTCTGGATCGCGCTGGTAGTGGGCCTGACGGTGGCCGCCATCGGTTTGCTGGTCTTGCTGCGCAGCGTGGCCCGCCGCCATGTGCAGGGTCTTGCCACTAAGGCAAGCTAACGCCATGCCCTCTCGCAGCGCCCACACCACCATGCCAGCCGCACTGATCGTGCTGACTCTGGCCCTGTTGCTGGGCATCCAGCCCATCACTACCGACTTGTACCTGCCCGCACTGCCCGGCCTGACCCAGGAGCTGGGTGCCACCATGGCACAAGCGCAATTGACGCTGACGGCTCTGCTGCTGGCGTTTGGCATATCCCAGTTGTTCTGGGGGCCGTTGTCCGACCGCTTTGGCCGCCGCCCCGTGTTATTGGTTGGCATGGCAGCCTATGTGGTGGCCTCAACCGGTAGTGCGTTTTCGCCCACCATGGACTTGCTGATTGTGTGGCGCATCTTGCAGGGCGCAGCCATGGGTGCCGCCGTCATGTGTGCCCGCGCCATTGTGCGTGACCTGTACACACCGGTGCAAGGTGCCAGCGTGATGTCCAAGGGCTTGAGCGGCCTGGGGGTCATTGCCTGCCTGAGTGCCCCGCTGGGTGGTGTCTTGACCGCCTGGTTCAACTGGCATGCGGCGCTGCTGGCGTTATCGGTGTTTGGCGCGGCAACACTGGCGCTGATTGCCTTGCGGTTTGAGGAAACCGTGCCGCGCAAAAACCCGCAAGCCCTGCAATTGGGTAGCTTGGCACGCACCTGGTTTGACATCGTGCGCAACCCGACCTTTCTGGCATTCACAGCGCTGACGGTGGCTGCCTACAGCGGGCTGTTTACCTTTCTGGCAGCCTCATCGTTTGTATTCATCCGGGTGCTGGGGTTTAGCACCACACAGTATGGGCTGGTGATGTTCAGCAACTCGCTGGTCTATGTACTGGGCACCTTTTTGTGCCGTCGTCTGCTGCTGCGTTTTGGTGTGCGCCGCGCCGTGGCCATTGCCGGGGCCTTGACGCTGACGGGCGGCACGGCCATGGGTCTGCTGGCGTTGGCCGGAGTGCAGTCGGCTTGGGCCATCATGCTGCCGTTTGGCCTGTTCATTCTGGCGCATGGCATCCATAACCCCTGTGGTCAAAGCGGTGCCGTGGGACCGTTTCCACAAGCCGCCGGTGCGGCCTCAGCATTGAACGGTTTTATCGCCATGCTCAGCGCGTTTGCGACAGGACAATGGCTGGGCACCCACATGGATGGAACCTCCGCGCCACTGATTTTTGGCATCTGGTTCTGGAGCGTTTTGATCGCCCTGAGCGCCTGGACTCTGGTCGCACGGTATGGCAAATCCTGACGGCGACACCCTGCCTTTTTATCTGTGCCTGGCAGGCCCCACGGCCAGCGGCAAAACCGCCGCCGCCATGGCGATTGCACAACACCACGCCTGCGAAATCATCAGCGTTGATTCGGCCCTGGTCTACCGGGGTATGGACATCGGCACCGCCAAGCCCAGTGCCGAAGAACTGGCCCAGGTACCCCACCACCTGATCAACATCCGCGACCCGTTGCAGGCCTACAGCGCCGCCGAATTTGTGCGCGACGCCCGGGGCCTGATCGCCGAGATTGCTGCGCGCGGCAAATTGCCGCTGCTGGTGGGCGGCACCATGCTGTATTTCAAGGCGCTGTTTGACGGGCTGGACGACATGCCTGCCGCCGACCCTGCCATTCGCGCCCAACTGGAACTGGAAGCCACCGCAAAAGGCTGGCCTGCCATGCACGCCGAGCTGGCACAGGTAGACCCGGTGACCGCAGCCCGTTTGGCGCCCCTGGACAGCCAGCGCATCCAGCGCGCGCTGGAGGTTTACCGCATCTCGGGCCTGCCACTGTCGCAATTTCACTCCACCAAAGATGCTACAAAAACAGTAGCTGCTCACGCAAATTCCACGGGGGCTAGAGCCCTAATTTCTTTAGAACCTTTGGAGCGAAGCTGGTTGCATGGACGCATTGCCCAGCGCTTTGACACGATGCTGGAGCAGGGCTTTGTGGACGAGGTACGTGGGCTGCGCGCACGTGGCGATCTGCATGCGGACCTGCCCTCCATGCGCTGTGTTGGCTACCGCCAGGTGTGGGAGGCGCTAGATGCGCAAGAAGCGCTGGGGACCAGCGGCGCACTGCCGGTAGCCGACGTACGTGAGCTGGGCATCATCGCCACCCGCCAGCTCGCCAAACGCCAGATCACCTGGTTACGCTCCATGCCACAGCGGCAAGTGGTAAAGGCCGATGGAGCGGACGCGCTGGGCGACGTGTTGGCTTTGGTTCGAAAGGTTTTGGGTTAGTTTCTTTTCCCCCACTCTGCTGTTTTCCCCCACTCCCCCCAACCCCCTCGCCCCGCCGGGCGAGGGGGAGCCTAACA
>ERZ724520.539-NODE-539-length-20108-cov-7.428814_pt1 | contig 20108 bp, 17 predicted proteins | sample MGYA00376053_ERZ724520 | MGnify/ENA primary metagenome ERZ724520 (study PRJEB28724, sample SAMN07190886) | activated sludge metagenome | isolation source: activated sludge of sewage treatment plant in Hong Hong | place: USA: Christiansburg, Virginia | collected...
GCATTCGGTGGACATTGTTTCAAACCCCAACTTGAGCAAAGCGCGAAACCGTTATATGTCAGCGCTTGACGAGACCCGACAATAAAATTTTAGACAACAAAGTTCAATTTTATGACACGCTTTAAAGAACTACGCAGAATAGAAGCAGCAATTGATCACAACAACAAAGAAGAAATTAGTTGGGCATTGGCGTATTGTAAAACTAGACTTAAACTTGCTCACCTAAAACAACACGTTAAACATTGGCAGCAATTAATTGACAAATTGAATGCGCTATCTTAAAAGCTAAACGTGTCGACCTAAACGCAGAACTCACTAAACGTATCGACCTGTGTGTAATAATAAATAAAAAAAAGCCGCATTGCTGCGGCTTTTAGGACAGACCAGGGATTCGAACCCCGCCACCCTGCATTATTGTTTGTTTTACTGCGTTCACATTAGACCTCAAGCTGACAGAATCTGTCGGTAGTAATGGTCTGCTCCACAACATGGAATGTCAAACATCCTAATTGAGTTAATAAATAAGACAATATTAAATGGACGCTGACTTTGTAAATTATCTCTTTCATAAATTTAGATTTTAAGTTAGTAAAAAATATTTCTGACAGGGCGACAACTCCAATCTCATGTAAATGCAGTGATTTCAAAGAATCCAAACAACCCAGACGTTAAGATCTTAATGAAAATAATTTTCACAGGTGGTTAACAAATATACAAAATTGGGACAATAAAGTTATATAGAAACATGTGATAAAAAAGCGCCGATCATATAACACACGCTAAGCAAACAGTTTGGCAGACATCAAAGCTTTTGCAAAAGCGGTCGCTCCGCGAAAGACAATTATTTTCGCTTTGCAAAAGTCCATTAAACATTTATCTTTGTTAGTAGCGTTTCGGCAGACAATGTTTCAAATCAAACCGTTGCTTAGCGCGAAAACGTTATGCGTAATAGCCGCGGACAAAACTCCGTAGACAATATACATTCAATGACACTAAAACTAAACATCATTTCATTAATTCTGCTGACATCTTTCATAAGTTGCAGCGGTCCGACAAATACAAGTATTCCGACCGAAAAAAAGGCCGACATTTCTGAGTCTTCTAACCTTGTTACAAAAGTCAACGACACTGTTAAATATATTTGGCTCTATGATTATGCGGCCGAAATACCCGTTAGACTTAACAAAGTTAATCCCGACACATTAACTCCTGAAAAACTCATTTATCTTATTAATAAGTATCGCGTACAGGGTAAAATAATTCTTGACTTCGTTAAAGTTTCAAGAGACACAATTTATGTAGCTATAAAAGAAAGCACTTATCTGACACAAAACATGGGGACAACTGGCGCTGATGATTATATATCAACCACAGTTTATACTCTGACAGAATTAAAAAATATTAAATACGTTAGTTTTAACTTCTCAGAAGGTGATCATGCTCGACCTGGAACATACAGTAGACAATATTACATCGACCGTAGTAAGACAACTACTATTCACAAATGAGAAAGGGTTTCTTAGCTGTGTGGCGGCTACATCGCATAACAGCACCTAAAACTTATGCGGGCGACACCAAAGCATTTGCAAATTCAAGGTCGCTCCGCGAAACTTATTTTCATTTTGCAAATGCATAGAAACATAGTATCTTTATTTAAACGTTTCGGTAGACGAGTGTTTCAAAACCGCACAAGTTCTAGCTGCAAAACGTTATAAGTAAGCCACCGACCTCCGTATGAAAAAAATATTCTATATAACAACAAGCATTTTTATTCTGACAATTATTTTATTTTCATGTAAAAACGTAGACGTTGACAATACTGCAACAAAATTCAACTACCCTGAGACAAAAACAGTAGACAGTAGTGATACTTATTTTGGAATTACCTATAAAGACCCATATCGTTGGTTAGAAAATTTAAAAGATACAAGTGTAATTTCTTGGTTTAAAAAACAAACTGACTTTAGTTATTCCTACCTAAATAATCTGACTGGAAGAGATGAATTAATAGCAGAATGGAAAATGCTAGACAGTCTTCTTCCACCAAGAATAAATAGGAGAAGTATAAAAAACGGTCGGATATTCTACAATAAAACGATGCCTAAAGAAGACGTTGCAAAAGTTTATTATAAAGAAGGTATTAACGGCAGTGAAATTTTATTATTTGACCCAACAACTTATGTTAAAGGTAAAACGCTTTCAGTACAAGCTTCTATCCCAAGTTATGATGGTAAAAAAATAATAATTGCCTATTCAGAAGATGGTGCAGAAGCTTCAACAATAAAAATAATGGATGTCGATTCTAAAAAATTTTTACCTGAAACTATTTACCCTACGAGTGTTGAAATTCAGCCAAACTGGTCGTTTGACAATAATTCCATTCTATATGTTTGGTTACAATCTGATGATAATACAAGTGAAGAAATGACTTTAAATGCTAAAACAAAACTTCATACATTAGGTACTGACACGAAAAATGATATAGATTTTTTTAGTAACACAAGTTATCCACGACTTAATATTAAGCCAAATGAAATGCCAACAATTTCTTTAAGGCAATCTTGCAAAAACTTCGTTTTTGCAAGTCTTGATGAAGTTAGACAAGAAATGTTTATGTACTACAGTCCCATAAGTCAGTTTAATTCTCCTCAAAAAAATTGGAAAGTTCTTTGTAAACCTAGTGATAAAATTGTTAGAGGCATTGAATTTATTGACAACTACGCATACGCAATAACAAGTAACAATGCTAAAAATTACAAATTAGTTCGTGTGAATTTGGAAAATCCAGACTGGAATAATGCAGAAATAATTGCTCAAGAAAAAAAGCAAACATTAGAAGCAATTTCATATTGTAAAGATTTTTTATTCTTGACATATAGCGATGGAATAAACTATCAATTATTTAAATACAATTTTAAAACTAAAAAGCTAAGTGAAGTAAATTTACCTTATAAAGGTATCATTGGAATTGCTTGTATTGATAAAAACACAAATGATTGCTTACTTTCTATTGTCGCATACAATAAACTAACTACCGAGTTTAGTTATAATGCTTCGACAGATTCATTTTCACCTAGCTCTTTTAACAAACCACCTAATTATCCTAAAGCATATAGCGAACTAGAAATCGAAGAAACTGAGATTAAAGGTTATGATGGCGTAATGATACCTTTAACTATAATATATAAAAGTGGCACTAAAAAAGACGGTAATAATGTGTGTTTAATGAATGGCTATGGCTCTTACGGTATGAGTTTAAATGCAAATTATTATAACGAATTGGAGAATACTTTAGCTACTAAAGGTGTAATAATTGCAATTGCTCACGTTAGAGGCGGCAGCGAAAAGGGAGAAGATTGGTATAAGGCAGGTTATAAAACAACAAAGCCTAATACTTGGAAAGATTTCAATAGTTGTGCTGAATATCTAATTTCAAAAGGTTATACATCCGCAAGTAAACTTGCTTGCTTTGGTGAAAGTGCCGGTGGTGTATTAATTAGTAGAGCAATAACAGAAAGACCAGACTTATATTCAGCTGCTATTTTAAATGTTGGAACTGCAAATAAAATGCGTGATGAATTCTCGCCCGGAGGATCCACAAACATTTCCGAATTTGGCACTGTTAATGATAGTATTGAATGTAAGGCATTGTATGAAATGGACGGCATGCAACACGTCGTTAAAGGGACCAGTTATCCTGCTATTATTTGTGTAGCTGGGTGGAATGACCCAAGAGTAATTGCTTGGCAACCTGGTAAATTTGCTGCTGCAATGCAAAACTCATCAACTTCCAACAAGCCGATATTAATGAAAGTAAATTATGATAATGGACATTTTACTGAAGAAAAATCAGTTACGTTTGCAGACTATGCTGACCAATTTGCTTTTATAATGTGGCAATGCGGACACCCAGATTTTAGGTTGAAAAAATAGCATTGTGTGGTGGCCAACTTATAACAGCACCTTTGCCCCAGCCTTGCAGACAACAAAGCACTTGCAAAAGCGGTAGACACTTTTTTAATTTTTTCTTTGCAAATGCGTAGCAACATGCTATCTTTATTTAAACATTTCGGCAGACAACGGTTCCAAAACGGCCGAAGCAAAGCTCCAAAACGTTATGCCTCACCCTATGACGACCGACAGTGCTAACATTAAACAGACAGACAAATGAGAAATAAAGCTAACGCTTCAAAAAAACAAAAGAGGTGCAACGCCACCCACAAGCCGACACACGGTTGCACCACATTTGTTTTTTCCCTGCCCACCACAACGACATTAGACCGATGAATTTATTTCACTTAAATACAGGAGTTGATAATAAAGTTCTGCTTAATGCGGACTACGATATTAGGCGTTACACCGAATTTTTAACTAAATCAATTGACTTTTTAAAAAGGGAAACATTATCAATATCTGTGACTAAGCAAATTGTTGAAATTGAATACGAAAAGGACGGCAAGCAAGTAAAACGTAAAGAAACAAGATACTTACCAGTTCCACCGACAAACAAGAAAGCAGAAAAAGCAATTGACTTACTTTTTAGCGAAAGCACCAAAAGCGTATTTGACCAAAAGAGAAACTTCAACCGAGAAGATTCAATTGAAGTTGAAGACCAAAACGAAGATGAAAATTACATCATACTTGAAAGAGATATTCAAGGAGACACTATTTATTTAAAGCCCGACACTTACCAACTTGAACAACAGAAAAGAGCACTTGACAATCTTCGCCACCGACCACTTAAAGAACACCAACCGCTTTTAGAACTATTTGGTTTTCCTGACAGCAGAATTTGGCAACAAAGTTTTCAAAATGAAGAATGCGATTGGCAAATACTAACAGATGAAACCAAAGACGGAGTTGATGAGCAAAGAGAATTTGTTTCAAAAAGTTTACAAACAAAGGATTTTGCACTAATGGAGGGTCCGCCAGGTTCGGGCAAGACAACTACAATCATTGAATTAATAATGCAGTTCACAGCAGAAGGCAAACGAGTTTTGCTATGTTCTGCAACTCATGCAGCGATTGACAATGTAATTGAAAGAATTAAAGGCAGATACAAAGAGATTTGCGACAAAGAAATTGTTCCAGTTAGAATAAGTCGATTTGAAAAACCAGTTAAAGAAAGTGTAAGACCTTATTTACTTCGCAACCTTGTAACGACATACAAAGCAGACATTGAAAAGCATCTGAAAAAAAATCAGAAACTTGAAAGTCAAAAATTTCTTTTGACTAACCTTAACAAAAAAGAGGATAAAGAAATTGACCCGATAGAAAAAATCATTCTTGATTCTGCAAACCTTGTTGCAGGAACAATGATTGGAATTTTGCAACACCCCGACATTAGAGCCAACAAACAAGGAGCAAGTTTTGATGTGCTGATTGTTGACGAAGCATCAAAGGTTACTTTCTCTGACTTCATTGTTCCAGCACTTCATGCTAAGAAATGGATTTTGGTAGGTGATGTAAAACAACTTTCGCCTTATGTAGAGAACGACTATGTTTCAGAAAACATAGCAACGATGTTGGAAGAAGAAACTCAAAAATCAATTGTCAAACAGTTTGAACTTAAATCAAAATTAGACGATAAAAAATTTGAAGATTGTCTTAAAGTTTTTTTCACAGACCAAAACCCAAACACCGAAAGACAGCTTGTAGAAAGCAGAGAGTTGGTAGTTGAAACAGTTGAAGAAAGTTGGGAAGCAAACGAAAACAACATTACCAAAATAAATTCTGCTGATGTTGTGATTGCAAAAAATGAAAGCAGAGTGAAACAACTCCTTTCAAATAGCATACAAGTAAAAAGCATTTTTATCAATGGAGAAACAAGCAGTTTGCAACAGAGATACAGACAAGAGTATGCAAGACAATCTTTCAAAAATCCTCTACCCTATTTGTTTGACAGTCGCCAAGAAGAATGGAGTGAAATGGTTTCAAGCCGACTGAATCAAAGTTTCAGTTTCAGAAATGCAGGAACAGAGTTTGAAAATATTGACAGAGAATTAAAGTATCTCATTCCAAACAAAATTCAAGATGACATAAACCAAATCAAACGGCTTGTATTTCCTTCAATACTTGAACTACTGCAAAACGGGATTGGAAAAGGTGGGGGACAATCAAGCAACAGAGTTTTGAGTGACGGGTTTCACCCTCACTACAAAACAAGTAGGTTCGTTTCACTCACTTACCAACACAGGATGCACCCCGACATTGCAAGAACATCAAAAGAAAATTTTTACGAAAACAATTTAGAATCTGCAAACACAGTTCTAGAAGGCAGAGTTTGGAAATATGCTATGAAAGAACCAGTTGTAAAGTGGATTTTTAATAATGATGCAACAGGTAACAAACGAGGCGAAAAAATAATTAACCCAACAGAAGCCAATGACATTGAAAGAGAACTTATAAAGTTTTTGGATTGGGCTAAGGACAATCCAAAACCAAACGGAGAAAATTATGAAGTTGCAGTTTTAAGTTTCTACTTAAATCAAGAATCAGAATTAAGAAGAAGAATAAGGAAAATTACCAAGCAAAGTTTTTTTTCAAAGTTTCATAAAAACAATACCGACATTTATCTTTATACAGTTGATAAATTTCAAGGACAAGAAGCAGATTTAGTTTTGTTGGGTTTTACAAAAAACACCCGTGATGCTCACTTCAACAGCCCGAACAGATTGAATGTTGCACTAACAAGAGCAAGACACAAACTGATTTTGTTTGGCAACAGACCTTGGTTTAAAGACAGAGCAAAACTGAAAGCATTGAGAGATTTAGCAACAAATTTTGAATCCACTATTCGCTACGAAAAATGATAACACTAAAAAGAAACGAAGACATAGAAATATTTCAAGTTGAACTTGCTTTGAAATCCAAGACAAAGCAAAGTCCATTCATTTCAATTTTAATTCTTGCACAAGAACAAGAAGAAATTTCTGCTCAAGCATTGCAAGAAAACCTTTTGACTTCATTGCCAGTAAGAGCATGTGAGAATCTTTTGAAGCGATTAGAACAACAAGGATATTTGCAAAAAGAACAAAGCGATAGGTTTGGCTACCGCCAAACCTATCAAGACACTTTTGCAAATTATCTTCTTACTGAATTTGGACAGCAAAGTGCAACAGACAAATCTTTTTGGATTGGTGAGAAAGGAGTTTACAATGTGTTTGTTTCAAAATCAAATTTGATTGAGCAACGAATTATCAGAACTGAAAAAGTTGAACGAGCAGAAGACAACAGAAACACCAACATTTTAAGAACACCAAACGAAATTAGCCAATACGAAAATCAAATTCTTACTATCAATAAAACCGAAGTGCTTATTGAAGATGTTGAAGAAAAATGCTTTCAGTTGAAATCAGCTAATGGTCTTTTGGAAATACAAGCCAAAGAAAACGAAACAGTTTTAAAACTTAGCAAAGAGGATCAACTTCTTTTTCAAACCGACCTTGACATTGAAGAAAATATTTTGCAAGAAGAATTACTTACAGCTTGCGGAGAGTTTGATTATGATGAAGATAAGAAAGCAATTCTAACAGAGTTCAGTAATGACAATCTTTCATTCAACAGAAAAGTAAAAATCGGCAAGCCGATTTTTCAGAGGAATCAATTCAACCAAGTTGAACTTGAAAACATTTCTCACATGCCATGCGATAAAGAAAACGCTCACTTGTGGTATTGGGAATTGCTTTACAAAAAAATGAACGATTATTTTCTTGATGAAAATTCTTTGAAAGAATTTGCAACTGAATTGGCTTCGCCAATTCAGTTGCATTTCAAAATGAAAGTTCCAAAGCGAAATGAACTTTCAGAAATCTTTTCTGAAAGAGAAGATGCCTTTTACCAAATTGCCAAACTTGAAACTATTGACTATCTCAATTATTAGAAATGAAATCTTTAATCAAAGAAATAAATATCATCAACGAGGGAACTATTCAGTTTCCAATTTTGCCTAATGGTTCGGGTTGGAAATCTACCGAGAAAGAAAAACTTTCGGTAATTGAATCGGGAGAAGGAAAAGTTTTGTTTTCAAAAATCATTAAGGCGATTGAAAGTGCAAAGCAAATGGTTTGTTTGCAGTCATTCCTTATACAAGACACTGAAATCATTGATGCTTTGATAAGAGCAGTTAAAGAAAGAGAAGTAAGAGTTTTTGTATTGAGTTCAGCAGAAGCACGCCTAAAAGAAACTATTGAAGAAGAAGATGACTTTATAAAAGCAAACTACATTCAGTTGCTTGACGGCAAATTCAAAAATCATTTTGTTCATCGAACAGCAGAAAATTTTCATGGCAAATACATTCTAATTGACCCGAAAACAAAGCCCAAAGGTTTTATTTGCACAAATAACTTTACTGAAAACGGTTTTACAAAAAATCCAGAGTTAGCAGTTGAGTTGAACAACGAACAATGCGAAGAACTTTTTAAACTTTTCGTTTATCATTTTTGGGAACATTCAACAGACGAACAGACCGCAACAAATGAGTTTGCTAAAGTGAAACCAGTAAACAAATTCAGTTTACCGAAACTTGATAACATTTTGCTGACTTCACCGAACAGCAAAGGCAATTCACTTAATAAAACTTTGTTGGCTGCAATCAACAAAGCGGAAAAGACAATTTCGTTTTCAACTTTTCAGCTTGACAAAAACACTGAGTTAGTAAAAGCAATCACAGACAAGGCGAAACAAAATGTTTCTGTTACTTTGTTTTGCAGACCAATTGAAAAACAGTTTAACGAACAACTAAAAGAACTTTTAGAAACAGGTGTTCAAACATATTTTCACCCTTTGACACATTCCAAGTCATTACTCATTGACAGCAAAGACGGTTTTGTTTTTACCGCCAACCTTGTTGCAAACGGACTTGACAACGGTTTAGAAGTTGGAGTGAAACTAAATGACGAGCAAACAAAAGACCTTGCTATAATTCATCAAAGTTGGCAAGACAACTTTTCTATAAAAGCAATTAAGGTTGCGAATGTGAAAGACCTGAAAGTCATTCAAGTTTTCAAAGACAGAAAACTCACAGCGAAAAATTTAATTGACGATACGAAAGCAGAGAGCAGAAAAATTGTAAAAGTGGCCGACTTGTTCTCATTCTTCAATCAGAAGTTTGACATCAAAGACCTTTCAACAAAGACTTTGAAAGTGAAACTCACAGCAGAGATTGAAGATTTACCAGCGAAATACAAAGCAAACGGTGCAGACAAATTTGAGGTAATAGAAGTTGAAGAAGATAAAGGAAAGAAAACTAAATTGGTTGTAATAAAAAGCAAATTTGAAATTAACGACATTGACAAAATACAAGAATGGAAAGACCTGAAAATATATTCAGCCAACGCATAAAGCAAGCACATTTGCAATTCGCACAAGCCAACACACAGACCAAAAATTGCAAAAGAGCTTGCTTTACCAACCGCACGAACACAGCGACTTTGGACGAACAAACCATGGACGAGAAAGAAGGGCGAAGGCATAACACACGGTTTGCTCCAGCCTTGCAGACAACAAAGCAATTGCAAAAGCGGTAGACAATTTTTTAATTTTTGCTTTGCAATTGCATAGCAACATTGTATCTTTAAACAAACATTTCGGTAGACAACGGTTCCAATAACGGCCGAAAGCAAACCGCGAAAACGTTAGCAGTCAGGCTTAGACAACACTAAAGAAATCGAACTGAAATTAAATTATGGAATTAATTGGACAACGAATCGAAATTCAACTTAGTAAAACAAAGTTACTGCTACTCCTTTTAGGTTCCTTGACATTTGTTGGCCTTGGACTTTGGTTTGTTATTGCTCCACCAACAAATCACCATTATAATCGCTATAGTCCGACAACAATATTAATCGTTGGCTACGCATCAATAATTTTCTTTGGACTCTGTGCTTTAATTGCTGTTCGTAAACTAGCTGACAATAGACCTGGGTTAATAATTGACGACCTAGGTTTAAGTGACAATTCTAGTGGTGTTTCAGGCGGACAAATACCTTGGACGGATATATTGAATATTTCTGTAATCGAAATACAAAGACAGAAAATAATTATGCTACAGGTTAATAATCCACAAGACTATATTGGTAGACAAACAAATGGATTCAAAAGAAAACTTATGAAAATAAATCTAAATAAGTTTGGTTCACCTTTAAGTATTTCATCCAACGCCTTAAAAATTTCATTTGCCGACCTACATAAACTATTAGTTGACAATTTTGAAGCAGCTAAACAAAGAGAGGAAAAAGCCCGAACTGCTAACACAACCTACCAAAAATGCGGGCTGACATCAAAGCATTTGCAATAAATGCCGCTTCGCGAAAGACATTCATTTTGCATTGCAAATGCGTAGAAACATTCTATCTTTGTTATTAGTATTCGGTTGACGAGTGCCTTGAACCGCACTTCTGGTAGCTCGAAAACGTTAGCAGTAATAACCGCGGACACTCCGCATAAAAATTAATCTTATGAAAAAAACTTATCGTTTGACACTAATCGCACTTTTGACCATGATGTTTCAAGTATCGTTTGGCCAAAAAGAACTTTATGGTAATTGGCAAGTTACTTGCCCTTTTGAACTAGCTGACCAAACCGGTGTGACGGTTTGTAGTTTGTGTCCTGTAATTAAAAGACAAGTTGGGTATACTGTACAAGGGTTTGACATGACAGTTGACAAAGACGAGATAAAGTTTAATTTCAACAATGAAATTAAAAAAGCTGTCAAATATAAGTGGGACGACACCACAAAAACAATTGAGTTTGTTTACAATGAAAAGACATACCAGTTTAGAACTCTATTTTCTTATGCTGCGGCGGAACGTTACATACTGAAAAACAATGACGGTTTATTGTTAATACTAGACGAAAAAAAATAACAAGGTCGAATACTAGATGTAACTAAATGGCGGTTACAACTGCTAACAGCACCTACCAGTAATGCGGGCAGACAACAAGGCTTTTGCAAAAGCGGTCGCTCCGCGAAAGACAATTATTTTCGCTTTGCAAAAGTCCAATAAACATTGTATCATTGTTAGTAGCATTTCGGTAGACAGCGGTTTCAAACCACACTACTGGTAGCTCCAAAACGTTACCTCCAATGCGCCCGGACAGAATTTCAATCGACAAATTCACGGCTGACAATTAACTTTTCGGTAGACATTAGGGCACGCAACTAATAAACATTTTAGGGAATTAGAAACAGTTTTTAGTTTTTTTCTTTCCTGCCCTTTTTGCGGGTTCTGAAAACCCGTTTTGGCTATCCCTAATTTAGCACATTTGCTTTTTGCCCAACATAGACGCTGACGCAATTGCAAAAATCAAAAGAGCTAAATTCCTGCCCTACTCAATTATGCGTGCTTCGCACAAATTTTGCGCATGTGCTTGACGCACCATAAGGCGCGCCACAGGCGTAAGGTATAAAAGTTTACTTATTTTTGTTATTGCATTTCTTTTTTTTTTGCTTTATTTTATGGATATTTAAAATAAAAATATGAAAGACAACTGGGACAGATTTCCGAGCAACATTGGTGAAACACTTGGACCGATAGAAAGAAAATCTTTTGATTTTAAGTATTCAAGATTTGAAGTATGGCAAGGCGGTGCTTGTATTTATTCTGGAAATTCAAATGGACAAATAATTGCAAAAGTTTATAATGAAGATTTACAAGTAACAATTGACGATATAATGATTAACAATCATATCAAAAAACAATTTTCCTTTGGAGAAATTTCTACAAACAACGACCGTATTATGTGGAGTAAAGATATATTCAATTCCTCTGATGAGGTTGAGCGAAATAGTCCTGACATTTCTTCACTTTTCTACAAACAAGGTGTTTTAAGTAAAGTTACTTTTACTATTCATGACCCAAATACTCTTGTAGAATTTTATTCATAAAACTAATTCAAATAAAAATGGGACTATTAGATTTCTTTAAAACAAAACAAAAAAATATGAATTTAGACTTCGTTTTCAAATCGTCAGACCATATTCGTACGAAAATGGCAAACACGTTTCTGGACCACACGGTGGCTCTGGAAGAGCAGTAAAAGTTGAACCAAATATTAACGGAGGAGCGGGAGTTTCAGTGACAATGTATAATCTTGACAGAAATCACCCAGTTTGGCAAAACAATGTTCAAATGGCTCCAAAGCAAATGAAAATAATAGAACAAACTAATGACAAAATTATTTTACGTGGTTATGGACAGACGCAATGGGTGCTTCATTTTCTGATTATGGTTTGACTATTAAATTAAAAAATGGTGAATTAGAAAATTGTATATTGCATATGCATGACAGAGGTTTTGATATTGAGTATCTTCCATAAATAAAAGAAATTACAATCAGAAAAGTGAATGAAAAAATACACGGCTAATTACACATATACTAACCCAAATTTTGTAATTCAAAATTTGGTAGAAAATCCGAATAAGTCGGACTTACTACCAATTCTGTATGTAATCAAGAATATTCTGCAACGTGGCTTTCCAACGACACTTTCAAAAAACCTACAATCTACTTTAGGCGAAATTCATAAACTTGGCAATTTTAATGACCGATTTTTATTTGCGACAAATCAAACTCCGATTTGGCACAATACAATTAAAGGCGACAAAAACCGAAATTATTATCCAGCAAAAGATTTTTTTGAAACAATAATTCCAAACGAATTTGGAGACTATTCTTTTGTTCAATCTTTAATCATTCCAGAAATTGAGATTAACGAAATAGTTGGCGAAGACAACAAAAATTTCATTAATCAACAAGTGGATTTTTATTTACCACAGGCAAAACTTGTAATTGAAATTGACGGGCAGCAACACAAGACAGATGAAGTTACAAGGGTTTCAGATGCAACAAGAGATAATTATCTTGAACAACAAGGCATAACTACAATTAGAATTAGCACGATAGAATTACGAAATGGTAATTATAAAGAAAAGGTAAAACAAATTTTACAACACCTTTCAAGGTTTGACAAACTTCTAACTTTCTATAAAAACGCTTGTGAAAAAATAGAGAAAAATAAAATGAGTGAAACTGAAATGAAAACAAAATTATTGCCTACGGCAATAATTCGTTTTCAGGTTCTACTCATTGAGTTGCTTACTCACAATTATTTAAGCCTTACTGAAAATTGGAATTTCAATATTCTATCAAGCGAAGATTTAGGCGAGTTTCCCGAATTAGCAATTAATGACTTGCTTATTTGGTTGGAAAATTTGTATCAACTTAAAAATAAAAAAAGCCTTAAAAAGCCTAATTTCAATATCAAAATCACAAACAAGAAAAGTGATTTTGTGCCGACAACCAAATCAATAAATATTGATTTTTCATTATTCAAGAGATATACGGATGAGAACAAACTAAATCCTGATGTAATTTATTTACGGACTGACTATTTTGATATCGTCAAAGACAAAAACTATTTCAGAGTTAGCACAACCGAACCGATAAATTACAATATTACTGATGAAGACAAAGGTGTTTTAGAATTCTTTTTGGAGAATATCTTTGACAAACCTGCATTCCGAGAAGGACAATTTCCTATTATCTCAAATGCCCTTAATAGAAAAGATACAATTGGATTATTGCCAACTGGTGGCGGAAAATCTTTGTGTTACCAGCTTCCTTGTTTGTTGCAACCAAGCATAAATTTTGTGGTTTGCCCAATCAAATCATTGATGTACGACCAAAATGAAAACTTGGTAAATATGCTTGTTACAAATGTTAGTTTCGTTACAAGCGATTTAGACGCAAACGAAAGAAGACAAATTGAAACAGACTTTGAGCAGGGTAAATATTTATTTGTTTGGATTTCACCCGAGAAATTTCAAATTCCTTCATTCCGTGAAAAAATCACTTCAATTGTGGCTAATTTTTCAATTGCCTATGCAGTTGTTGATGAAGTACATTGTTTGTCAGAGTGGGGACACGACTTTAGAACTTCCTATTTGAATTTAGCGAAAACCATTGATAAATTAAGCCCAAAAGACGAAAACGGAGAAGGCAAAATAAAATTCATTGGACTTACTGCAACTGCTTCCGTTAATGTTTTGAAAGACATAAAAATTGAATTTTCAAGAAGAAAGCAAAGACTTGAAGATGAAAATATAAAATCGCTTTTAGATTACAGTCGTAAAGAATTAAAATTTGAAGTAATTAACGACAAAGGAAATAAGAGCCAAACAATAAAATCGCTTTTGTCTGAATTACACGACACTGAAAGTTTTATTGAAACAACTGAAAAAGCAGGTTTAGTATTTACGCCCAATGTAAATGGTGCTTATGGTTGTTTTCAAGTTTCTAATACTTTAAACACATTGTATCAAAACAAGGTAAGTTGGTTTTCGGGAGACATTCCTAAAAGAGATGTTTACGATGAGCAAACAGGAAGGAAAACAGGAACTGAACCAGTAATGCAAAGAGATGAATTTAATAAATTCAAATTGCAAGTTCAAAAGGATTTCAAAAAAGACAAATACCAAATTTTAGTTGCCACAAAAGCATTTGGAATGGGTATTGACAAACAAAATATATTTTACACTTTCCATTATGGCTTACCAAGTTCAGTAGAAGCATTGTATCAAGAAGCTGGGAGAGCAGGAAGATGGGACAAAAACAAATCGGAAAATAAAGGCAAAACAGGAAAATGTTATGTATTGTATTCTCCCGAAACTCATGATAGCGAAAGAGTAGAACGATTATTTCATAAAGACACAACTTTTGCTGAAATGAAAGAAATTAGCAATGAAGTTGGCTTTGGTGGAAAAGACATATTTAAGCAAGTGTTTCTTTTCACTCAAGGACAAAACGACATTGATGAAGATTTTAAAATTATTTTGGGTGTGGTTAATGCCTATTTCAAAGCAGAGACCAAAGTCAGAATATTTTGGAATGATGCCTATGCAAAGTTGAGAATAAACAATGATACTTTACAAAAAGCAATCTATCGTTTAAGTTTGTTAGGTATTGTATCCGACTGGACAACCAATTTTATTGACCATTTTGAAGTTCAATTCAAAACACAAAATGAAACGACAATTACAAAAAGTGTTTCAAATTATATAACAAAATACGAACCTAATACAGACATAGAAAAAGAAATATCAAAAGTTCAAAAAGCAACCATACTAGAAAAATCAGTTTGGTATCTCTTGAATTGGACTTTTGAAAACATCGCATATAGTCGTAAGCAATCATTAAAAACACTTTCAGACTGGTGTAATCAATTTGACGATAGCGAAAGTTTCAAAAGAAGAATTGATAATTATTTTGTTTTCTCAGACACAACCTTTGTTCTTCAAGATATTGGCGAAAATCCCAACAAATACAACAATTGGTTTGAAGCACTATTCTTTTATGAAGAAACAAATGAAATAGTCGATGGCATAAAAAAGAAAAATAAAATCCACATTCCAGAAATCTTAGATTTAGATTTAAGAAAAGTGAAATTTGAAAATTTAAGAGATAATATCAGCCGTTTTTTAGAAAGTTATCGTAACAATTTAGGCTTAAATTTTTTAAGTGGTTTTGTTCGTTTAGCACTCAATGAATATCAAGATAGTGATGGAAAGGAGCGTTTTGAAAGTGCTTTGAAAATAATAAAACAAACCTTTTCAAAAAGCGAACAAGACGATTTCTTTAACAAACTTATGATTTTAGGAAAAAACCTAAACGAAGAGCAAAAAATGGAATTGTGCCAATCAATTTCAAAATTCTTTCCTGAAAAACTGGAACAACTTGCAGAATACTACGATTTAGTACATTTACTAAATGATGTTTACGCTCAAAAATTAACCGAACTAAAAAAACTCAATACTTTATTATATGAGCAACTTACAGAAATTTAATACAACATTGGAAGACTTCGACAAAGAAGTTGGTAAACTAAAAGCAGTTTCAGATGCTTATCAGAAATTGCAAGGACTTACAGTTTCCTATGACAAAATAAGCCAGCAGTTTGACCAAAACTGCAAAGCACTTGAAAGTATTAACAAGGGAATTGAAAAATCTATTAGCGAAATATATAGCCTCGTAGAAAAAAAGACAGACCAAATAAGCAAGGAAAACAAAGAGTTTTATAAAGACCTTGCGAGTACAATTAAAATTCAACTTGACGACAACAAATCTCAAATCAAACAATTAATTGAGACTGAAAGAAATCAAATCAAACAGATTTTTGAAATTGAGTTTGCTAAAAACACAAAAGAACTAAAACAAGTAATTGAAGCGGAAAATAAGACAATTAAAGTTTCAATTTGGGTTATTGGTGGACTGACAATAATTTTAAGTTTATTAGCAGTAATAAAACTGTGGACAAACTAATCCGAAGAGTAACACCAAAAGGTAACACACTGTTTAGAAAACTTGGCTGTTCACTACTCCGAAGTCACATTGGGTCACTCATATCATATTTATCATCTAAAAAACATTGTGAGTCTTCAATGGCAAAAAACAAATCCTTTATAAATAAAATCAATTATAACTTTTACAGGTAGCAAAAAAATATATGAATTTAAAAAAAGTTAGTAGATGAATCAAAATTGTATTTGTGAAATAATAAATTTATATATTTACTTAAGATAAATAAATCAGTAATTATGTTGAATAACCAAATTTTTAAGTCAATAATGTTTGACCATTATATGTACTTGAAATCGATAAAAGAACCAAATAGTGATATTTTATGTTATTTTATGTGCATTTATATTGATGAAAAAACAACTGCTGCATTTGAAATCGACGATGAATCTTTCGATGAATTTATTGAAGCTAATCGTAATGTGAATTTCTGCATTGATAAAACAAAAACACCAATTAAAGAGAATGGTAAAACAATTTACTTTTTAAAGAAGTCTTAATTTTAACAAAATATTTTTTTAAGATAAAATAATATTACATTTTTTTGAATCCTAAAATTTTCTATAAGCTGTTAATAATTCTCTTTTATAAAGTGAATTAAATTCCTTTTCAAATTTAACCATTGGATTAATTGGTCGATTTATTTCACGAAATAAATAACCTACTAAAGGGTCACTCATGTCATATTTATCATCTAAAAAACATTGTGGATATTCATTATCTAATGTCATAAATAAATCGTAATTAAATCCATTTGATATGAAACTAGTATCAATTAACAATTCTGCATTTAATGATGCTTCAAGGGAAACAGCACCGATTAAAATATTTTCATTAAATGTTAATTTATTTACTTTTAATGAATTATTTATTAGATTATTTGCACTTAAATAATTATAAGATTTTTCGAATTGATTAATTATAATAATTTGAGTATTTGTTTTAAAAATTCCTTTTTGAATATTATAATATCCAATAGGTTGAGCAAAATCATGAAAAGTAGATTCACCATTTTTTTTATTAAAAAATTTATGTTTAGCAATTAATTCTAAATTAATCGTTCCGTCTTTTGTTTTGTATAATCTTAAAGGTAATTCATTGCCAACTGAACTAATATTTGCACTAGAGCTATATAATTTTTTAGCACTATCGATTATTTTTTCATTAAATAATTCTTTTGTTATTTCGTCTTCTATTGTCATAATAATATATCATTTGTATTTAGTATAATTAATATTGTAATTTTTGATATAGCAATATATGCAAATTTCTATATTTTTTTATTATTGCCTATTTTTCTTGAAAAAATTAAATATTTTTGAGATGTTATATATATTAAAAACATTAAAAAATTATGTTTATATTACAGTAAATGAATAATATTTATTGTCAAATAATGAGAATTTACATAAAACACTAATACGCTTAAAAACTAAACACTGTTAATTATATTTCATGAAAAACAAAACCATAGTTTAAATAAGAACTAAATAAAATGAAACTATCCTCTATATACACTACTACTCTAAAATTAGTTAATAATCCCTCGTTAATTGAAGCTATTTATAAAGAGAAAGAAGCTATTTTATCAGATGAGAATAAATTACGTGTAGCAGATTGGTTATCTTTTTTCAATAAACATAAAGATGAGTTTTGTAATATATATTCGAGTACAATTTATGCTATTTTTAATGCAATTACAGAGAAGGAATTGTTTTTAAAACTTGGTGAAGAAAAACACAAAATATCTAAACAATTTTATTTACAAATCGCAGAAACATGTAAAAAAAATCAGGTAATAAATAGCCATGACGCAATGTGTCTATTAAATTTATGTTTAATTTATGCATATGCTTTTGATGCGAAAATAAAAACAATAGAAGAAAGCGGTGTTGCAATTGAAAAGGAAATAAATGAAGAAACAGTTTTTAAGTTTTTTTTAAACTTATTTGTTAAAGAATTTTACCACAGCATTTTACCAAAAAGTTCAATAAACGGTAGCATGGATGAAATTCGAAGGTTAATTCAGGATATCGTTTCTTCTAATGGCAGAACAACTATTGAAAAAAACACTAGAGCACATACATTGCATTTGTCCTTAATTCATTATATAAGTCAAATGGATATAGATATGATAGATGCTATATTGCCTGACACTATGACTTATAATGATGTTTCAAAGAAACAATTTATTATAGCATTAGATTTGTTATTTAATGAGTTTAAAAGTTATGGAGATACTCGTTTAATACAGTTCAGAGGAGTTTGTCAAATTTGTAAAAAAGGTTATCCTGGTTTCACATATATTGGCAATCATAGCAAAAATTTTATCAATATAATTATTGAATTACCTAAAAGACCATATGGCAACATCGATATAGCCGACATATACGATTGTTCATCATTTAAAAATAATATAGGCGTTTTAAATCTTAACAAACAACTTAAAATAAATACAGACATATTTAAAAGTGATATTTATACTATTCTATAATGTATTTAAGGGATTATTTATTTAATACATACTATCTGTTTCAACAATAAATTAAACTGCTTAAACCTCCTCAATTTTGTGTCCTTTTTGCATAGTCCGAAGTTTTTAGAACAGTGAATAATCTCGCCCCACATTTTGTAAGCACATATTGCAACTTATTTTCAAAGGCAATAATTTTAGTTGTTGCACTATAAGCTTGCAAAATTTCCTCCCCCAACTCACTAGACATAATAGAACAAGCGGTTTTCCAAACCGCATTTGCCAACGCACAGAAAAAAACTAAAAACTATGTTCCAAACAATCATTACGGTAGACGCTCAACTGCATAGACTTTAGAACAGGCAACTAATAAGCATCAGTTCTTTTGTTTCGGGCAGACCTGCTTCGTAGACAACATAGTTCATACTAAGTGGGGCGCACTAGAAGGTAACAGCGTGCAAGCTCAATAGCGGCGGACGAGGGAGTAATAACATTATTTCATTATATTTACATTATGTAAACAGAAACAGCAGTGTTTCAAACCGCTACTAAGCCTGCACGCAAACCGTTAGTGCCAATTTTAATATGACAACAATAACCAAATGGACAGCAATAATCCTTACATCAATAGGATCAGTTTATTGTATCAATCTCGCAAGACAGCCAATTGGTTTTGCAATTAAAGAAGGTATGTTTTTATTTTTTGTAATTCTTCCTCTAACAATTTTTCTACTTAATGTTTATCATAACACGGTGACAAAATATACGGTGACAAACAAAATTCAAATCGGACTAACAGCGACTTTTATTTTCATCGCTTCTTTGACAACGTACTACTTAATTGATTTAATCATCATAAAAAATGACGGATGGGATTATCAACGCTTTAAAGACTTAAGTGGTGACAATACGGGACAATTCTACCTTGACAAAAGAATCGGTTTTGCAGGTCTTATTCTACTTACCTTTTCTTGGCTGACAACTTCACTCAATCTCCGCCAGACAAATCAAAAAATTATCTTGGCGACAGTTCCTTTAATTTTTCATATCGCTCTATGGACAATCATTTACTTCGCTTATCAGACGACGCCGAACTATAACCCCGACAGTGGTGGGTGAAAGAAAAAAACTGGCACTAACACAACCTAAATCCCATTTGGGCATTCGGCTTCGGCTTTTGCAAAAGCGGTAGACAATTAGTTAATTTTCGCTTTGCAAAAGTCCATTAAACATTTATCTTTAAACTAACATTTCGGTAGACAAAGTTTCAATATCCAAA
>ERZ724520.542-NODE-542-length-20028-cov-5.732689_pt1 | contig 20028 bp, 16 predicted proteins | sample MGYA00376053_ERZ724520 | MGnify/ENA primary metagenome ERZ724520 (study PRJEB28724, sample SAMN07190886) | activated sludge metagenome | isolation source: activated sludge of sewage treatment plant in Hong Hong | place: USA: Christiansburg, Virginia | collected...
AGACATGGCCTCAGCAGCTACATTACCTTTTACATACAGAACCCAATTTAAAAATGTATTAATAAAAACAAATGATGGCAATTTTGCTAGTGTAATAAATGCCAGCAACCAATATGGTTACCATACTACTAAAAGTTATATAGTAGTATTAGATAGTAATTTAAATATTATACACCGAAGCCCATCATTAGGTAATTTGTATGGTTTGAGTTATGAAGGCATGTGCCAAGGGGAAGATGGACGATTTTATTTTGCAGGTGGAGTAATGAATAGTACAAATGACGGCATGAACATACGTGTTTATACTTATAAAATAGGAGATACAACAGTTACAGTGAGTGATGAGCCACTGTTTAGTGTGTGTAGTGTTTACCCAAACCCTAGTGCACAAAATGTTACAATAGAATATAGTAGTGATACTGATAATAATATGCTTAAAATATATGATATGCTAGGGCATTTGGTATTAGAGCAAAATTTGATACAACAAAATGGTAAAGAAACCGTTATAACCGAAAACCTAAGTGTTGGTGTTTATACATACCAATTGGTTTCGCAAACTAAAATTATACACCAAGGTAAATTAGTTTTAACGAGGTAAAATAATATTTACTTTGTTTAATGTCCCAACACCAATTATTACTATTTTACAAGTCACATTGGTTTTTCTAAAGAATTTATAAAATTTGCAAAACCATTAAGAATGTGATTAAGAGCTTATCTTTCCTTTTTAAATCTAAAATAGCTGTGTAATAAATGTTCAATTTAACAAATTACGCAATTGGTTTTATGTAATAAATATTACCATTTTTCACATAAAAAAAGGTTAAATTCGTGCATCTAAAAACACACTATTATGCCAAAAGGAATTTATAAAGTACCAGCAGCTGTAAACGAGCCTATAAAAAATTATGCATCGGGAAGTGCCGAGCGTAAAGAATTACAAGCTATGTTAAAACAATTACGTAGCAAAGAAATTGAAATACCAATGTATATTGGCAACCAAGAGGTTAAAAGCGAAACAAAAGTGCGCCTAGCTCCTCCGCACGATCATAAACACACCTTAGGTTATTTTTATAAAAGTGAAAAAGCACATGTAGAGCAAGCTATTGCTGCGGCTTTAGCTGCAAAAGAAAAATGGGCAAATTTAAGTTGGGAACACCGTGCAAGTATATTTTTAAAAGCTGCCGAGTTAATTGCTGGCCCATACCGTTATAAATTAAATGCTGCAACTATGCTTGGGCAAAGTAAAAATGCTTACCAAGCTGAAATTGATAGTGCTTGTGAAATAATAGATTTCTTGCGCTTTAATGTGCAATACATGAGCGAAATTTATGCTGACCAACCAATTTCTGGGCCAGGAGTTTGGAACAGATTAGAGTGGAGACCATTAGAAGGATTTGTATACGCGCTTACTCCATTTAATTTTACGGCTATTGCTGGTAATTTACCAACTAGCTGTGCCATGATGGGTAACGTTGTGGTATGGAAACCAAGTAATACTCAAGTATACAGTGCTAATGTATTAATGGAAATATTTAAAAAAGCTGGTGTTCCAGACGGTGTAATTAATTTAATTTACCCAAGTGGACCAGATGCTGCTGAAGTTATTTTTAATCATAAAGATTTTGCAGGTATTCATTTTACTGGTAGTACTGAGGTTTTTCAAAACATTTGGCAAACTATTGGAAACAATATTCATAAATACAAATCATACCCTCGCATTGTTGGAGAAACTGGCGGAAAAGATTTTATTATTGGACACAAATCGGCTGATGTTAAAGCTTTATCTACTGCAATTTCGCGTGGTGCATTTGAATACCAAGGGCAAAAATGTTCTGCGGCATCTCGTGTGTATATTCCTAATTGTATTTGGCCAGAAGTTAAATCAAACGTATTGGCAGATTTAAAATCAATGAAAATGGGTCCAACCGAAGATTTTACCAACTTTATTAATGCTGTAATTGATGAAAAAAGCTTTGATAAATTAGCAAAATACATTGATGCTGCTAAAAAAGACAGTAACGTTGAAGTTATTGCTGGTGGTAATTATGATAAAACAAATGGGTATTTTATTGAACCAACTATTATAGTTGCAAAAGATCCTAAGTATGTTACTATGTGCGAAGAGTTATTTGGTCCAGTGTTAACACTATTTGTTTATGATGAAAACAAGTTTGAAGAAACATTAGAATTAGTTGATTCAACTTCTATTTATGCATTAACTGGCGCTATACTAGCTCAAGACCGTTATGCAATTGAATTGGCTACAAAAAAATTGAATAATGCTGCTGGTAATTTTTACATTAACGATAAATGTACTGGAGCTGTAGTAGGTCAACAACCATTTGGTGGTGCGCGAGGTAGTGGTACAAACGATAAAGCTGGAGCAAAAATTAATTTATTACGTTGGGTATCTCCGCGTACAATAAAAGAAGTTATGGTTCCGCCAACAGACTACACGTACCCGTTTTTACAAGCTGATTAAATGCTTGTTAAAGGATTATGAAATTACTTAAAATAGGATTTTCTGCATTAATATTACTTAGTTTCACAAGCTGTTCATGGCGTGAATACTTTGTAATATTTAATTGCAGTAATTTGGAATCTGTTGTTAAGTATCAATTAGATGTTACAAAAGATGGTTTTCCAATTTTTGATCAAGAACCAAGGGCTTATAGAATTGATGGAAACAATGAAATTGATTGGAATTCGAAACAAATTATAGAAGATTTAGATTCTACAGCTTTAGGTGTAGAAATAAAATTACCTTCTAAAAGTGCCATTATTATTGGAGAATTGGATAATGATCATTACAAATCTTACAGCCAGTATTTCATAAATGCTCGTGTGTTTAATCTTAAAGAAATCCAAATTGTAACGTCACAAAAACAAATTACTATTTTAAAAAATCAATTTGATTTATTTTTTAAAAAGGTTAATGGCACTATTAAGTATGATATTAAGCCATAGTAATTTTCAGAAACTTTAAATAAAATGTAAGCTATGGATTTTAAATTATTACTTGAGGATAAAGCCCTTAAACCAAAGGAAAAGACTGAGACACTAAGTAAATGGATAATTGATAATCCAAAACAAGTAAATGATTTAATTGAATTTGCATCAGGGGCAAAAGATGCGGTTAAAGCAACTTGTATTGAGTCATTAGAGTATGTTTCAAAAAGTAACGCATCACTGGCTACTAAGAGTTGGTTAAAATTTGTCACCCAAACTTTAAAAGACAAAGCACCTCGTGTAAAATGGGAGAGTGCTAGGGTAATTGGGAATATTGCTCATTTATTCCCAAAAGATTTGGAAGAAGCCGTTACACATTTATTGGTTAATTCTGAACATGATGGTACGGTGGTAAGATGGAGCACAGCTTACGCTTTAGGAGAAATAATAAAATTGAAATTGCCTTTAAATAAAGAGCTTGTATCGGCTGTAGAGAGTATTTGTGCAAGAGAAGAAAAAAATAGCATTCAAAAAATGTATTTACAAGCACTAAAAAAAGTGTAAGCTTTCTAATTAGTATTTGATATTAATTATTAATTTGGCTTTAAAATAAAGATTAAGTGAAGCCAATATTTAATAAGATAAGTTGTATAATTCTTTTTGGATGTTTTGTATTTAATGGCTATTGCCAAAAGGACGATTCAGTAAAAGTAAAGAAGCCATTTTATCAAGTGTTTGGTAAACGTTTCACCGATTCCACCAAAAAGCACACAAACTTTGAATTGAGTTTCGGACAAAATTTATTGTTTATATCAAACAGTAAGCAAATCAATATTCGTCAGCAATCGGCAGTAATTATTCCAACGAGTGCAATTTTATTTTTAATGGAATTGCGTCCTAAAAAAACATTACGAATCCCTATTTTTGCAAATATTGCTACAGAGAGCAAGCAGTTTATTGTTGATGGGCAAGTGGTAAATGAACGAGCTTCGCCAACAATTGGAACTGGTGTAGTATTTAGGGTTTTAGAATTTAATTTCGATAAGCAGTCAAAGTTGGAAATTGAGATAGGCCCTTTAGCAAGTGCACTATTTGATAAGAGCAACAACGTAAGGTTTTCGCCGGTTTTAGCGTCAAGGTTTAAAGTTTGCAGAGGCGAAAATTTTGTAATGTATTTTGGTGTAAATTATTCAGTTGGAATAAATTCCTTTGGTGTTTTATATGGCACTGGTACCAATTTTTAGTATGAAATAATTTTACTTTTTCTCACTCATTACCTCAAAAGGTATATTCATTGTTTCTCCTAAATTATCTGTAATGGTAAGCATGTGTTTTCCTTTACTTGGTGTTAAACCCAGTTGATGTATGTTTTTAGTGGTGCCAACTAATACACCATCTATATGCCAATAAATTGTGTTATCATCATTTCTGTGTGCCACTTCAAAAACGGTTTTCCCTTGTTCGCCTGATAGTTCGTAAGGAATGTAAATAATTGTTCCAGCCTTAGGATAAATCATTTCCATTGATTTTTCGATAGTTGGTGCACAGTTTTTTAAGTAAGGTGGAAGTGTTTTATAAGCTGGGTTTTTTGTTTTAAAATAATATTCTTGCACAGGAGGCAGCATAAACCAATTAATTTGTTTCATATCTAATGGAGATACACAATTATCGGTTACACGGTATTGCCCTGTTAAATCAGTATTTATTGGTTTATGGTAAGTGCATGTAATAGCTGCATTACTGTGTTTAGGAATAAGTTCTGATTTTGTTTCATCGCAATACATAGAGGCTAAGCAGCCACTTTGCTTGCAAACCGTTACTTTCTTTAAATCTGTTGTTGGCATTTTAAACCATTCTGATTTTGGCAGACTTCCAAAAATTTCAAATAAGATAGGTGCTGCTGCCGAAATACCTGTTAGTCCTGGCCTTCCTTCACCATCTGCATTTCCTACCCAAACACCAACTACGTAATTACTTGATACGCCTATTGCCCAACCATCTCTAAAACCAAAGCTAGTTCCTGTTTTCCAGGCTATTTTTTGGGCGTTTCCTAAACGTTGCCAACTGGCGTCAATATCAGGTCTGCCAACTTCTGCCATTGCTTCAAAGGTTAGCCATATGGAAGATGCTGATAAATATGGTGAGTTAGTGTTTTTAGATGTTTTATTTTCAAGCGTTGTATTTTTATTAATCGTATATACTGGTTTTTCCCAATCGGTATTTGTGTATGTTCCCGAACCGTTATATCTATTTAATATTTTTGCCATTGATGAATAGGAGGAGCACATTTCCCAAAGTTTTGCTTCTCCACCCCCAAGTATTAATGAAAGTCCATAGTTATCTGCCGATCTATTCATAGAACGAATGCCAATCTGATGTAGTCTATCTAAAAATTTATCCATGGTATACGTTTGTAGCATTTTTACAGCAGGAATATTTAAACTGCGTGCAAGTGCTTTTTTTGCAGGTACAGCTCCATCGTATGTAAAATCAAAGTTTTGCGGAACGTAGCCTGCAATTTGTGTGGGGATATCAGGCACTAACATATTTGGCAATAGTTGCCCATCATTTAACATAAAACCATACAAATATGGTTTTAATAAACTGCCTGTACTTCTGTTTGCTATTATAACATCCACATCTTCGCCATGTGGTTCTTTGCTTTTTAAAGGTGTATTTCCAATATAAGACACTACCTCATTTTTTTTAATGTCAATGACTAGCGCGCACACATTGTGAATTTCATTATGTTGCAATTGATAGGCATGCTTGCTTAATATCTCTTTAACATGGGCTTGGGTTTCAGCATGTATTGTGGTTGTAAAATTATTTTCTTCTTTATTTTCTGTAACCAATCTGTTTAATAAATGTTGTGCATTACTAGGCAACGAAAATGGTTTGAGTGGCAATGGCTCTTGTAAGGCTAATTGATAAGTTTCTGCATTAATAATGTTTAGCGATAATAGTTTCAACAAAAGTTTATCTCTTTTTAGTTTAAACTTAAATTCATTTTTTCCAGGATAAATAATGGATGGAGAATTAGGCAATACGGCTAAGCTTGCACATTCTGCCCAGGATAGTTGTTGTGAGCTTCTTCCAAAATAGCGCCATGAGGCTGCTTCTATGCCCACTACATTAGACCCAAATGGGGCATGGGCGCAATATAAATTTAAGATTTCTTTTTTTGAATGAGTTAATTCTAACCGTAAAGCCCAAACTAATTCAATTACTTTTTCAAAGTAAGTACGTTTTTTATTTTTACGTATTAGTCTCACAAGCTGCATGGTTATTGTACTTCCACCACTTACTACTTTTTTAGCTTTAATGTTTTGACGTAAGGCTCTCCAAATAGAAGCGGGATTAATGCCAGGATGTGAGTAAAAATATTGGTCTTCAAAAGTAGTTATGCATTTTGCAAATTTGCTGTTTATAGAATCGCCTTGTGGAAACCGCCATTGCCCATCACTTGCTATTTTTGCCGAAAGCAATTTTCCATTGTAATCATTTACAATTTTTGAATAGGGATTGTTAAACAACGGTGAAGGCAAACAGTTTAAAAACCAAATAAAGAAAGCAATAGCTAAAATGCCAAAAAAACATTTCTTTTTATTGTTAAAAAAATAGGTTAAAAAAGCTGATTTATGCACGTTTAAAGTTAAGTATAAATTTTTAACCCAAAAATATTGGGTTTTAAAATCGAGTAATTAACGATTTTAATTTTTTATATTTACAATATGAGATTTTATTTGACACTAATTCTATTAGTTATATTAACTAATTCATGTATAAAAAAAGATGCAATAAAAGCTGATAAAAACATTGTTGGTACCTGGGTAAGTAATGATGATTCATACATTACATGGTTAATTATTGATGCTAAGGGAAATGGAACTTATAGAACATATGATTTAGTTGAGCATAAAGACTCAAAATTTACAGGTGATGCAAAGTATAATTTATTTGAAAAAAAGCTTTTTATTGGAGCAACAAAATTTCAAGTTAATGAAGCGAATACAGATAATACAGGTGGGATTAGTGAAATAAAAGCTAAAGTCTACTCTTCTTTAAAAGACACTATTTATAGTATAGATAGAAAATTAACGTTAAAAACCTCTGTATTTCATCGCAGTAGAGTTATAAATTTTTACAGATTGAGCTTATAGTAACTAAAAATAGGTAATATTTTACGAATCTTGTTTTCCCTTTTTATTACTAAAATCAAGAAAATTAACACCCGCTTTTCTTATAAAATGCTTATTTTTGATTGATATTTAAGAACCAAACATGAATGTTCAATCTTTATTAAATCGCGCCCTTAATCTTGAATTTTTAACGATTGAAGAAGGCGTGTATTTATACGAAAATGCTCCTACATCTGAATTGATGTTTGTAGCTAATGAAATACGCAACATTAAAAAACATAATTCAAATAAAGTAACTTGGATTATTGATAGAAACTTAAACACTACTAATGTTTGTATTGCTAACTGTAAGTTTTGTAACTTTTACAGAATCCCTGGTCATGCTGAATCATACATTACCTCTATTGAAACATACAAGAAAAAAATAGAAGAAACATTTCAGTTAGGTGGTGAGCAGTTATTATTGCAAGGTGGTCATCATCCCGATTTAGGATTAAGCTACTACGTAAATTTATTTAAAGAATTAAAATCGCTTTACCCAACTTTAAAATTACATGCTTTGGGTCCGCCCGAAATTGCACATATTACTAAGCTCGAAAAATCTACTCACACAGAAGTTTTAAAAGCTTTGTTAGATGCAGGGATGGATAGTTTACCTGGTGCTGGTGCCGAAATATTAAATGACAGAGTACGTCGTTTAATTTCGAAAGGTAAGTGTACTGGTAGAGAATGGTTAGATGTAATGCGTGCTTGTCATCAATTAAACATTACCACTTCGGCAACAATGATGTTTGGTCATATAGAAACTATCTATGAGCGTTTTGAACATTTAGTATGGATACGTGATGTGCAAGCAGAAAAACCAAAAGATGCAAAAGGCTTTTTAGCATTTATTGCATGGCCTTTTCAGGATGATGGTACATTATTAAAAAGAGTGAAAGGCGTTACTAATAATGTGAGTAGCGATGAATACATCAGAATGGTGGCTCTTAGCAGAATTATGTTGCCAAACATTGAAAACATACAAGCTTCGTGGTTAACAGTTGGTAAGCAAACGGCTCAAATATGTTTGCATGCAGGTGCAAATGATTTTGGTAGTATTATGATTGAAGAGAACGTAGTGAGTGTTGCTGGTGCACCACATCGCTTTACTTATAAAACAATTCAAGATGCAATTAAAGAGGCTGGCTTTGAGCCTCAATTGCGCAACCAACAATATGGCGAAAGAGAGTTGCCTAAAGAAATTGTAGAACAGGTTATAAATTATTAATATCACTTATGACAGTTGTAATTACAGGTGCAAGCAGAGGAATAGGATTTGAACTTACTAAGTTGTTTTTAAATGCTAATTACAATGTGGTGGCTTTAACCCGACAAACAGAAAGTTTGAATGCATTAGCACATAAAAATTTATTGGTTATTTCTACCGATTTAAGTTCTAAAATCAGCATAGATAAAGCTATGTTTTCCATTAAAGAAAAATTTCAAAGCATTGATTTTTTGGTTAACAATGCTGGTTCATTGGTAAATAAGCCTTTTGAAGATATTTTATATTCTGATTTAGAAAAAACATACCAAGTAAATGTATTTGCTCCCTTTTATGTTTCGCAGCAATTGCTTAGCCTAATGGGAAAAACCACAAAGGCTCACATCGTAAATATTAGTAGCATAGGTGGTTTTCAGGGCAGTGTTAAGTTTGCTGGCTTATCTTCTTATAGCTCTTCAAAAGCGGCTGTAGTGGGTTTAACGGAGTGCATGGCCGAAGAATTTAAAGAGAAAAACATTGCAGTAAATTGTTTAGCACTAGGAGCCGTTCAAACAGAAATGTTGGCAGAAGCCTTCCCTGGCTACATTGCACCATTACAACCCCAACAAATGGCCGACTATATTTTTGATTTTACAACAAAAGGCCATACGTATTATAACGGAAAAATTTTACCTGTATCATTATCAACACCATAAAAAATATACTATGAAAAATTTATTTTTAGCACTATTATGTGTAACATTTATAAATGGCTTTTCTCAAACCAAGAAAGTAAAAGTTAAAATAGCGCAAATTGTTGCCTACTGCGGTGGCATTAAACCTACTGCCGAAATGGAAGCTCAACAAAAAATTCCAGTTCCTTATTCTTGTCGAAAACTTATTTGTGTTTCGGATAAAAATAAGATAGATACTGTAACTACAGATAAAAATGGTTTTTTAATTACTAAAAGAGCTCTAGGAACTTACAGTTTTTTTGAGCCATGGAAATTTTATAAAAAATTACCTAATGGTGAACAAGAAAGCAATATGAAAATGGATTGCTTGGCAGAAGAATGGGCCAAGCCTGATTTAAAAATTACAGTTGCTAAAACCATTACTGTAGTTAATAATTTAGAGTACAAGCCTTGCCCATACCGATTTCCATGTTTAATTAACAGACATTATCCTAACTAGTTTTTTTGTTATTTAGCGATACATATTTTACCATTGATGCGCCGCAGCAAATTATCTATAAAGATAAGGGTAGTAAATTTTTAGCCTACTCATTTCCTGTTGAAACCGAAAAACAAATAAAGGATATTCTTGTTGGTTTTAAAAAAGAACATCCTACTGCAAACCATCATTGTTACGCCTATGTTTTAGGACCAGCAAAACAAAATTTTAGAGCAAATGATGATGGAGAACCTTCTTATACAGCCGGAAAACCTATTTTAGGACAAATACAATCTAACGATTTAACTAATGTATTAGTAGTTGTAGTTCGTTATTTTGGTGGCACTTTGCTTGGTGTGAGTGGTTTAATAAATGCCTATAAAACATCGGCACAGGAGGTTTTAAAAATTTCTACAATCATTGAAAAACAAATTCAATTTTATTACACGGTAAAATTCCCTTATTTACAGTTAAACGATGTGATGAAACTTTTGAAACAATTTGATTGTAATATTAGCAACCAACAGTTTGATACAGATTGTGAGATTACTTTTAACATTAGAAAATCTAAAAGTGAAGAGTGTGAAGACAAACTCAAAAAAATTGATGAACTTAAATTAGAATATTTATAATATGAAGCAGTTTATTAGTGTATTTATAGTTTTAATGAGCTTACAAAGCTTTTCGCAAGAGTTAACACAAACTATTCGTGGAACCGTTATTGATAAACAAACTCAAGGTGTGCTACCTGGTGCTGTAATTAGCATTTTAAACACAAGCCCATTATTAGCTACTGGTACAAACGAAAACGGAAAATTTAGATTTGATAGCGTGCCTCTTGGAAGGAAGCAAATTAAAATTTCGTTAATTGGATATAAAGAAAAGGTACAAACCGTTATACTCACCAGTGGAAAGGAAATTGTAATGAATGTGGAGATTGAGGAAAACGTGATGCAAGGCGAAGAAGTTACTATTACTGCCGAAATTGATAAAACAAAAAGTAATAATAAAATGGCTACTGTTAGTTCGCGTGTGTTTAGCACCGAAGAAGCAGGCAGGTATGCTGGAAGTAGAGGAGACCCTGCACGTATGGCAGCTAACTTTGCAGGTGTAAGTGGTGCAAATGATAGTAGAAATGATATCATCATACGTGGTAATTCGCCATTGGGTGTATTGTGGCGTTTAAATGGATTAGATATTCCAAACCCTAATCACTTTGGTTCTATGGGTTCTTCGGGTGGACCAATTTCTATTTTAAATAATAACACCTTAGATAATTCTGATTTTATGAGTAGTGCTTTTCCTGCAGATTATGGAAATGCAACAGCGGGTGTGTTCGATTTAAAAATGAGATCGGGCAATAATGAAAAAAATGAATTCTTGGCAATGATTGGTTTTAATGGCTTTGAGCTAGGTGCGGAAGGACCTTTTAGTAAGAAAAAGAAAAATGCCTCTTACATGGTAAATTACCGTTATTCAACCTTATCTGTTTTTAAATACTTGGGCATTGATTTTGGAACAGGAAGCGCGGTACCTCAATATCAGGATTTATCTTTTAAAATTGATTTACCTACAAAGCGAGCTGGTAAATTTAGTGTTTGGGGAATTGGTGGTTTGAGCTTTTCGGAGTTATTACAAAAACAACAATCTAAAGATAATAACCTGTATGGTTATAGTGGACGTAATATGTTTTTTAGATCCAATGTAGGCGCTGGTGGGGTTTCTCACACCTATTTAATAAACTCAAGTTCTTATATAAAAACTAATATTGGTGTATCCGGACAATATAATTTAATTACTGCAGATAGAGTAGATACAACTACCAAGCCCGAAACCGTTAGACCAGAGTATAGAAACATTTCTTTTACAAATAAAGTAATTTGTAATATTACTTATAACAAAAAAATAAATTCTAAAAACTTTTTTAATGCAGGCGTATATTTAGATTTTTACCATACCTCGTTTGTAGATAGTATTGATAGCTACGGAACGGGTTTTGTAACTTTGCGAAACTACACAGGTAACACAAACTTATGCAGAGGCTTTATACAATGGAAACATAATTTTACAGAGAAACTTTATTTAAATACTGGGTTTACCTATCAATATTTATTTTTAAATAATTCTCAATCTCCAGAGCCTCGCTTGGGTTTAAAGTATGAAATTAATAAAAAACAATCTGTTAGTTTGGGAGCAGGCTTGCATAGCCAAGTTCAGCCACTGTATATTTATTTTGCTACCGCCAATTTGGGTAATGGAAATGTAAAAGAAACCAATCGTAATTTAGATTTTACAAAAGCTGCACATGCTGTGTTGGCTTATGATATTAATTTGTTTAACAGTGTAAGAATTAAGAGCGAATTGTATTACCAGTATTTATATAAAATACCAGTTCGTTCGCGACCAGATTATTTTAGTGCAGCCAATTTAGGGGCCGATTTTAATAGCCCTAACGTGGATAGTTTATTGAGCAATGGCACAGGTTCAAATTATGGAATTGAACTAACGCTCGAAAAATTTTACAGTAAAGGCTATTACTTTTTAGTAACGGCATCGTTATTTGAAAGTAAATACAAAGGAAGCGATGGTGTAATAAGAAACACCGCCTTTAACGGGAATTATGTATTTAATGCCTTGGCAGGAAAAGAGTTTAAAATAAAGGAAAAACACATTATTGCCTTTGATATTAAAGCAACCTATTCGGGAGGGAAACGTTATGTTCCAATTGATTTACCTGCTTCTATTTTTACTAATACCGAAGTGCGAGATGGCTCACAAGCCTACCAACCACAGTACGACCCTTATTTTAGAATTGACATAAAACCATCTTATAAATTAAATACTAAACGTTTTACGCACGAAATTAGTGTGGATATTCAAAATGTAACTAAGCATAATAATATCTTTCAGCAGCAATACGATTTAAATACCCAAACCATTAAAACGGATTACCAATTAAAGTTTTTTGTTATTCCGCAGTATAGGTTGACTTTTTAGGATGAATTTTGCTTTATTTTATCTTCAACAAATTGTTTATGCTATGTAATTTCTTTATCTTGAATAATTATGTTTTGTTCTGAAATTAATCTTGTTAATTCGTCTAAAATTAATTGATTGTGATATTATTTTAAAAAATCATAATGAAGCACTTTACTAATTTTATAAATGAGTTCATTATCCATTCTTTATATTTTTAAAATAAAGTAAACAGTTTGTTTAATAGCGTTTTTTTATATAAAAACTCATTATTTCCGCGTTTTAATTCACTACATTTCTTTTGTGAGTTTGCTATTACAAGTTTTAATTTCATTTTAACAGTGTATTAGAAATACAACTTTTTATTTAAAAAAGTTATTTGTGTATTGACTTTTAGTAAAATGTTTTTTATCTTTAAATATATAAGTCTTAAATCCTATATTATGAAGAAACTACTTTTATCTATTTCATTTTTATCAAGTTTGTTTGTAACTGCTCAAACAATACCAACATCAACAGTTACAGGGTCATTAAAAATTAATGATTCATTAAATGTTACTAATAATATTAATACTTTAGGTAACCTAAATGCATCTGGCGAAAGTACATTACAAGATACAGTCCATATACAAAAGGATTTAATTGTAGATGGTGATGTAAAACTGAAAGGCAATTTAAATGTGAAAGGTTCATTGTTTGCAAAAGAAGGGTTGCTATTTGACAACACAAATGGGCTAAAGTACACACCTGCTACATCAACTTTTGGTGCCATTTATGAAATTGGTGATATAACTCCACACCCAAATAAAACTTTGCCGTTTTATGAATGTTCAATACCAGGTGTTCCAGGTTCAATTATGGCGTTAAATAATTTTAATGGTGTTTATCGAGCATACAGTATAAATGGTTTAGTAAATGCTACAACAGAAATGTACAATACACCATGGAATGGTTATGGACATATTGAAGTGCAAGGTACTGACCAAAACGGATTAGGAAAAAATGAATTATTAATAAATTTTTGGTGTGGGCGTAACACAGGTATTAACACAGGACCAAATGGTGGTGTAACTTACTTTGGTAATTTTGTTGAAATTGGATTCCCTACACGACAAAACACTGCATTAAATATTAAAGGAAAGACAGGACAAACTACAGTTTTTAATATAGATAATTCAGTAAATAGTTCTGTTTTTAAGATAAAAGATAATGGTGCAACACACATAGGGCCAAAAACAGTTACTACAGGTCCACATTCAAACGCCATGCTTACTGTAGATGGTAAAATTGCTTGTAAAGAGGTAATTGTTTTAATAACAAATTGGGCAGATTTTGTTTTTGATAAAAACTATAAACTGATGCCATTAAAAGAAGTGGAGACATACATACAGGCAAATAAACATTTACCAAATGTACCAAGTGCTAATGATGTAGAAACAAGTAATGGAATAGATGTAGCAAAAACACAAACTGTTTTACTACAAAAAATAGAAGAATTAACTTTATATTTAATTGAGCAAAACAAACGTTTAGAAGCCATTGAAAAAGAAAATGCTTTTATGAAAACAATTTTAAATGAAAAAATAAAATGAAAACGCTAAAGTTAATAGTGCCACTTGTTGCAATTACATTATGTTTTACAACCTGCAAACGCTACCCAGAAGGAGGTTGGAGTAATTTGGCAATGAGACATTTGTTTGGGGGACACAAAACTGGATCGAGTAAAACGTGGCATTTAAAAAAATACGAAGTTAATGGCATTGACTCTACTATGTTCATTACACCAGGTAATGGATATACATCTTTTGAGAATGATTTAATTACATTTAAAAATGGACCAGGGAGTGATAATGTAATTCGCACAAAGGTCTATGGTTTTTCTGTTTCATTTACAAAAGGATTAAAAGACCCAAAGATTAAACAGAAGATTTATTTTGCTGGTGGAAGCTTCAGTAACATAAAGTATTCTCAGTGTTATTCAAGTGTTTGCGAAAGAAATATTTTCAAACCTCAAGTGTTAGAAATATATGCAGAATGGGAAATTTTAAAGTTGAAATCAAATGAATTTATTATTGCATCAAAAACAAATGGCAATAATTATAAAATAATATTAAACAATTAACTTATGTGTAAAATTAAAACATTTTCATGTATTGTTTTATTAATATCGTTTTGTGATATTATTAAATCTCAACCCTTAACAATTGATGAGAATCAAAGAGCCCATCGTCGCTATTGGTTTTATCGTACACGCATGATTAATGATTTTATGAAGGTTGGAGGGGGTCAAGGAAATTGTATTGTTTTGGCAGAACGCAATCAAGGACGGAATGATGTAACTGCAAAAGTTGGTGCAGATCAAATAGATATTACTAATCAGTATTTATCTGCCTTAGCCTTAGAGTATAAATTACTTACACGAAATAATCAAAATACAGATGAAACCATTAAGGAAATATTTTATCTGATAAAAACACTTAATAGATTAGATTCAAGAGCTGACTGGTTTTTTCAAAGTAGTCCTCCATTAAATGATAACATGACTCCATACCCAGAAACTGCATATTTAAATGGATTTATGTTAAGAGAAGATATGCCACTTAGTTTTATACAAAATAATTTGAGTCATTATAATTATGAGTTATTAGAAGCAGGTTATAATGGTAGCAGTACAAGTTTACCAAATCCATTAAACACATACAAAAGCTTTACAGGCTTAAATCATATATCAAATTTAGATAATGATAATCAGTTTAGCTCATTTATTGGGTTCAGGCCTGATCTTCCAGAACCAAAAAAATTAAACCGTATGACCTGTCCGCAAGACAAGTACTTTAGTATGTTTGTTGCCTTAATGTTTATTAATAAATACATTCCAGATGGCACGTATTATTATGAAAACGGTGTGAAACAACAATTTCAAGATTACGAATATGATATTAAGCAAGAGGTTAGAAACATTGCTAACCGTTGCCATCCTTATTTAAGGGGAAATTTATTTGGGAGTATTGTGTCGGATTGGCGAATGGAATACCCTGATGGAACTCACAATTCTGAAGATTTAGGTATATTACCGCCATTTTCCTATCCTGTAACAAGAATGATTTGCCACATTAATCGTGATTTTCCCTGGAGCCTACCGCCATGTATAGCCTATTCAGATTTTGTAGCTCAATCAAACAGATCTGTTTATCAAAATATGCAATTCTACTTGCCATTTGGGGCTTTGTATTCAACTGGACAAGATGCAGCAGTTTTTTTAGCAAATTGCCAAGCGGGTAGTAATGTTGGAACAAATATGTTACCTGCTTGGATTATTATGCAATTAAATACAGCAGCATATAATTTGGAATGGGCAGATTTGTTAAGAATGGTTTTACATGAGAATGGGAATTTAACTAAATCAAAAGGTGTATATGCAAATCCTATTAATTCTGCACCTTGCGAAGGTCCATATAACTTTAATCATCTTTCTGGAGAATTCCCCCTTTACACTGGATCAACTTTTGATGACGCGGGATATGAGTGGTCATCACAAGATAGAATGGAACACCCTGATTCTAGAGGATCAATGAAACCCTTTCCTGGCAACTACCCTGGTGTAGACTATATGCTTTTACACAATTTATATTACGAGTATTTGAACCAACAAGATGATAAACCAAGTATTACTGAAGATGCTGCATATAAAAACGCTTATAATTTTATGGATAATGAAGATAACTCTATTTGGCCAAAAAAAATTATATTAGGTTTTGTAGGAATAACTCTAGGTGTTAATAATACAGATGGGAATCATCAATTAGGTAATGTTAAAGTCTTTCAATATTTAAAATCTACTGCACATATCTATGCAGCAACTTCACCATTAGCACCAGTTAATACAGTTCCTTCTAATGTTACATACCGAGCAGGAAAAGAAATTGCATTACAACCTGGCTTTCAAGTTGAGGCAGGAAGTACTTTTCACGCTTATATAAAACGCTATGTTTGTGGAGTGGATGATTATACAAGTGGCATGCGCACTGCTAAAGATAGTACAGATAATAATATGAGTAATGATTATGAAGGCGATGCTATGAATGATATTCCGTTGCATTACGTAGAGTATCCAAAATCTAATGTAGGTAATTATCCTTATTTACCAGATGAATTAGAAACTAGTGAAACAATCAATCAAATAGATAAAAACGAAGTTAAAATTACACCAAACCCTTCAACAGGTATTTTTAGTGTTGAAGCAAAAAAAACAATTGAAAACGAAATTCTTTCATTAAGAGTTTATGATTTGTTGGGTAATTTAATTATTGAGTTAAATGATGTTTCAGTAAAAACAGAAATTAATTTGAAAAACTACAGTAAAGGTGTTTACATGGTTCATATATTATCTAACTTAGGAAACAACTATGTTAAAAAAGTGAGTATAGTTGAATAGGTAATTCATTATTTTTCTTAAATTTACCTCGTTGGTTTTTGGGTAATACCAGAATTAAAACCCAGCTTATTCAATAGAATTCGTTATGAGAGTTAAAATAACGATAAAATCTGAACTTTTGAGACTGAAACATAGTAACAGTTATGTTGAAGGAACAAAAGTTGCGAAGCGTCAGATTTTGAAGATATTTTAACTCGTAGTAGAAGTTGTATTGAATAATCTGGGTTAACGGGAATAAGGTGTGAATCCTTAACTGTCGCGCAACTGTGAGTTTATAAGGTTTTTGAGTATACCATTGTTAATCTGTTTAACGAGAAGGTTCAAAAATTAAAAGAACAAGTCAGGAGACCTGCCAAAAAATAAAACACGATAACTTTCGCGAAAAAAGTTGTGTACTATGAACAGGATTGAAACTACATACTGCAAACGCTGTAATGCTCCTTTTGAGTGTAAGGCAAATGACATAAATAATTGTCAGTGTAATAGTATTGTTTTATCTAAAGAAACAGAAGCTGTAATTAAAAAATTATATAATGGCTGTTTATGTATTAAGTGTTTAACCGAAGTAAACAATACTAAACAATTATGAAAAAAAGTAAATATAGAATAAGTATGTTTTTATACATACTCCTAAGCATCTTATTACACAATCAATTACAATCACAAGTATTTGCTCCTCCTGCTGGTTTTGCTGGAACAACGGCCATGCATAAAGATAGTTCTGCTTTTGTAAATTGGGTAAGTACTTGCAAAGTAATAAGAGGTTTGCAAGATATTTCAAATACGAGTTTGGGCTTTGCTAATGTTGGCGATAGTTCTGAAGTGTTAGGTACTCCATTAAGCAATGGTGTTGTAAGTTTAGGGGATGGTGGCATAGCCATTTGTCAGTTTCAGTTTCCAATAAATGATGGTGATGGCCCCGACTTTGCTGTTTTTGAAAATAGTTTTGATGGCTTGTTTTTAGAATTAGCATTTGTAGAAGTTAGTAGCGATGGTGTAAATTATTTTAGAATTCCTTGCCATTCGTTAATAGATACAAGTGAGCAAGTAGCAAGTTTTGATTCTACCGATGCAACACAGATACATAACTTTGCTGGTAAATACCAAGCAGGTTACGGCACACCCTTCGATTTAAATGATGTGCCCAACCATGCGTTGTTAAACAAGAGTAAAGTATCTCATGTAAAAATTATAGATGTGGTAGGCTCTATAAATAATTTATATGCTACACGTGATAGCCACAATAATAAAGTAAATGAGCCATGGCCAACACCTTTTGGTAGTTCGGGATTTGATTTGGATGCCATTGGTGTTATTCATCAAAATTCAATTATTGGTTTAAATGAAGTTCAAAAGTTGGAAGGGGCTACAACCGTGTTTCCCAATCCTGTAAGGAATAATCAAACTTTAAAAGTGCATTCTATAGAGCCCATTATTTCAATGCAAGTGTATAATTTACTGGGTGAAAAATGTAATGAGACAAATCATTCAGAAATAAGTGTAATGAATCAAACGCCAGGTTTTTATTTTTTAAAAATTGAATTCAAAAACACTTTCATAATTAAGAAGATTGAAGTGTATTGATTTTGTTGTCATTGCGAGAAGGCGGTTCACTGAGCTTGTCGAAGTGAACAACGTGGCAATCTTTGAATAGTAAGAGATTGCTTCGCTACACTTTGTTTCACTCGCAATGACGTTTCTTAAGGTTGATTTGTTACTTGCATTTACTTTGTTCTCATTAATCGTCATTGCGAACGTAGTGAAGCAATCTGTCGACTTGGAAAAATATTTAATATTAGTGTTAAACCAAAAGATTGCTTCGTGCCTCGCAATGACGCTTGAATAAAAATTGTGTTTTCGTTATAGCGAGAAGGCGGTTCACTGAGCTTGTCGAAGTGAACGACGTGGTAATCTTTGAATAGTAAAAAATAATAAACAAAAAAAGAGACTGCCCTTTTGAGACAGTCTCTTTTATAATTTAAAACAAAATTAGTTTTTAATTAACCTAACAGTTTGTGCTTTACCATTGCTAATTATTTTTGCAAAGTAAACACCTGATGTTTGATTTGTTAAATCTAATTGATGTGAACCAGTTTCTAAATTTGAATTTAAAACTATTGCACCTAACGCATTGTAAATAGTAATTACAGAAGTTGCAGTAACATCCACATTAAATATTCCAACACTTGGGTTAGGGTATATATTAAACTCATTAGTAGATAATGTTAGATTATTAATATCTGTACAAGTACTAACATTTTGTGTAAGAGTTGTAACATTACTACAGCCACTAGCATTTGTACCGTAAACAGTATAAGTAATAGTACTAGTAGGGTTTACTGAGAAGCTAGTTCCAGTAGTTCCACCAGGGAATAATGTATATGATGCAGCACCAGCTGGAGTAATTGTTGCAGTAGCACCAGTACATATTATTGTATTAGAAGTACTTGCTGTTACTGTTGGTAAAGCATTAACTGTAATAGTAGCAACAGTTGCAAGCGAACTTACACAACCAGCTGTACTTGTACCAGTAACTGAATATGAACTTGTACTAGTTGGACTAACAACTGCACTTCCACTTGAAAAAGTATAAGTACTAGCGCCAGTTGGAACCATTGTATAACTAGAACCAGTACAAATTGCGCCGCTAGTTACAGATACTGTAGGTAAAGCATTTACTGTTACAGTTTTTATTGCCATGTTAGAAACACAACCTAAAGTGTTTGTACCAACTACTGAGTATGTAGTATTTGCTGTTGGAGAAACTACATTTGTTGCTGTGGTTGGTCCTGCAGTCCAAGTATAAGATGAAACGCTACCACTTGCAGTTAAAGTAGTTGATGAACCAGAGCAAATAGAACTTACACCTGTAATAGCAACAGTTGGACCTACATAAGCAGTAACAGTGCTACCAGATGTAACAGCACCAGGAGCTACCCAGTTAGAAACAGTACCTGTTAAAGCAATGTTGGTAAGTGTACCAGTATAAGCACTACCTGACGCATCTGTTAAAGTTGTAACAGTAGGATTTGGTGCAGCATTTACTCCTTGATTAAAGTGGTAGTTAGCAATTAAGTTTGTACCAGTAGTTGCAATTTCAC
>ERZ724520.546-NODE-546-length-19973-cov-22.143388_pt1 | contig 19973 bp, 8 predicted proteins | sample MGYA00376053_ERZ724520 | MGnify/ENA primary metagenome ERZ724520 (study PRJEB28724, sample SAMN07190886) | activated sludge metagenome | isolation source: activated sludge of sewage treatment plant in Hong Hong | place: USA: Christiansburg, Virginia | collected...
GTATAATCTACAATAGCACTCATTTTATCGGCACCAACAACAATTACTTTTTTGTATCTGCCACTTTCTATTAAAGCAGCACCAGTAGTTAAAGCATATAAAAATCCACTACAAGCAGCACCCAAATCAAATCCCCAAGCATTGGTTGCTCCAATTTTGTCTGAAATGATATTGGCTGTTGCAGGAAAAACCATGTCTGGAGTAACCGTTGCACAAATAATGCAATCAATATCTGTAGCAGCTAAATTTTTCTTCGCTAAAATTTCTAAAATTGCTGGTACAGCCATATCGCTAGTAGCTTTTCCAGGTTCTTTTAAAATTCTTCTTTCACTTATGCCAGTTCTACTTTTAATCCATTCATCATTGGTGTCCACCATTTTTTCTAAATCGGCATTGGTTAGTTTAGTTTCGGGGGCATAGCCTCCCACTGCAGTAATTGCAGCAGTTATTTTGCTCATGTATTAAATTTCAAAAAGTTAAATGTTCGGTATGCAAATATCAGCAATTCTTTAAAAGAAAACATTTTGTTTCATTTTCTAGTAAATTGAATCAAATTTAAAGTAAGCATTTAATTTAAACCCTTATTTTTGAAATCATTGTAATTATGATAGCATTTGTAAGAGGTCAGTTTGTTCAGAAGCAGCCAGCTCGTGTAGTGGTTGATGTAAATGGTGTAGGATACGATTTGCAAATTAGTTTGCATACTTATAGTGCCATTGTAAATAAAGATGCTGGGCAACTGCATACTTATTTACACATTACCGAAAATGCACAAACCATGTTTGGTTTTGCAGAATTGGACGAAAAAGAAATTTTTTTGCAGCTCATAAGTGTATCTGGTGTTGGTGCAGCAACTGCAAGAATGATGTTGTCTGGTATGAAACCTGATGAAATTGCAAAAGCTATTGTACAAGGCAACACAAAGCAATTAGAAAGCATCAAAGGAATTGGTAAAAAAAGTGCAGAACGTTTAATTGTAGAGTTAAGAGATAAATTGGGTAAACACCAATCTGAACATACAATGGGAGGTTTTCAACAAGCTTTACCACACTATGATGCAGTTGTAGCTTTAGTTTCTTTAGGAATTGCAAAACCTATGGCAGAACAAGCTGTAAAAAAAGCAATTGCTATAAACCCCGAACCTGTTGCTTTAGAAGATTTAATTAAAAACGCTTTAAAAAACTTGTGATTTATTTGACATTGATTTCTACTTAACTAAGGCTACTACGTTTTGAACAAACCAAGCAACATTTATAATTTTTCCATCCTTCTTTTTGCTTTTGCACTACTTGGCACAAGTACAAATTCTGTTGCCCAAAAAACAGACTCATTGCGTTACCCAATTAAAGATAGATGGGGCGATAAATATACTTGGCAAAACAAAAATCCTTTTAGCATTAGAGATACTTCTTTAATAAAACAAGAAATTGAGTACGATCCTAAAACCAAGCAATATTATATTGTTGAAACCATTAATGGTAAGTTGTATCGTAAACCTACTTATTTAACTTTTGATGAGTTTCAACGCATACAAGCCAAAAAAGCAGAAGCCGACTATTTTAAGAAACGTTCTCAAGCATTGGCATCTTTAAATAGAAAAATTGAACGACCTAAAATGAAGGTGTTTGATAAACTTTTTGATAGAATTTTTGGTGTTGGCAAAAATGGATTTAAAGTAGATATTAAACCTCAAGGGTCAGTAGATATATTAGCAGGTTATCAAGGTCAGGTTACCAAAAACCCAACTTTGCCAGAAGCCGCAAGAAAAAATGGTGGATTTGATTTTGACATGAATGCCAATTTGAACGTAAATGCAAACATTGGCGATAAACTTAAACTTCCCATTAACTACAATACACTTGCCAATTTTGATTTTGAAAATCAATTGAAGTTAGATTATAAAGGCATGGACGATGAAATTTTAAAAAGCTTAGAAGCTGGTAATATTTCATGGCAATCTAAAGGAACACTTATACCAAGTACACAAAATTTATTTGGGTTAAAAACACAATTGCAGTTTGGTAAATTATATTTTACAGCAGCCATTGCCAATCAACGTAGCCAACGCCAAAGCCAAAATTTACAAGGTGGTGCAGCTACAACCACTTTCCAAAAAAAGTTAGACGATTATGAAGAAAATCGTCACTTTTTAATGGGGCAGTATTTTAAAAACAATTACAATACTGCCATGCGTCAATTGCCAATTGTAAACAGTTTGGTACAAATACAACGTATAGAAGTTTGGATAACCAATAGAACAGGTGCAACAACTGATGCAAGAGATATTGTAGGTTTAGCCGATTTGGGTGAAATACAACCTGCCAACAATGGAGTTACACCTTTAACAAACGATGCAAAACCCGATAATGGAACCAACAATTTATTTACCAATGTAAAAAATTACAGAGCTCCATCACAAGTTACCAGTCAATTGCAAGGTTTAGGATTACGTCCTGTTGATGATTTTGAAAAAACCTATGCTAGAAAATTAACCACAAACGAATATTATTTCAATCCGCAAATTGGTTTTATTTCTATCAATACACAACTACAACCAGATGAAGTGTTGGCTGTTGCATATCAATACACATACAATGGTAAAGTGTATCAGGTAGGAGAGTTCAGTCAGGATATTGCTTTAGACTCAACACAAGGTGTACAAAAAGTATTGTATTTAAAATTATTAAAAGCAACATCGGCACGTACAAGTTTGCCTATTTGGCATTTGATGATGAAGAATGTGTACTCTTTAGATTTACCAGGAATTAGTAGAGAAGATTTTAAATTGAATGTGCTTTATGAAGAACCAAGTGGTGGTTTAAAAAGATATTTACCAGAAAGTTCTACTTCAACTGAAGGTGTGCCATTATTAAAAATTTTAAATTTAGATAGGCTAAATAACAGAAACGATCCACAGCCCGATGGTGTGTTTGATTATGTGGAAGGGTTTACTATTTTACCACAACAAGGCAAAATAATTTTTCCAGTATTAGAACCATTTGGAAGAGATTTGGAACAACTTGCATTTAATGGTGTTGCTGCTGCTATAAAAGATAAATATTTATACAAACAATTGTACGATAGTATTAAAGCCATTGCACAAACCTATGCCAACTTTAATAGATATACCATTCAAGGGCAAGCAAAAGGCACTGGTGGAAGCGATATTTATTTAGGTGCTTTCAATGTTCCTCAAGGTTCTGTAAGGGTTACAGCAGGTGGGCAAGCATTGGTTGAAGGACAAGATTATACAGTTGATTATAATTTAGGGAGTGTAAAAATCATCAATCAGGCTTTATTAAATTCTGGTGTTCCTGTAAGCGTTTCTTACGAAAATAATGCAGGTTTTGGTATGCAACAAAGAGGATTTATGGGCTTAAGAGCTGATTATTTAGCTAGTAAAAAATTAAGTTTAGGAGCATCAATGGTACGCTTGGGCGAAAGACCATTTTTTACTAAAATGAATTATGGAGAAGATCCAATTAGAAATACAATGTATGGTGTTGATTTTAGCTATCGCTCAGAAGCTCCTGGTATTACACGTTTGCTCAATAAATTACCATTCTATTCTACCAAAGCAAAAAGTACCATTACAGCTTATGGAGAAGGTGCTTATTTAAAACCTGGTCATCCAAAACAAATTGGAAGTGGTGATGAAGGATTGATTTATGTTGATGATTTTGAAGGGACAAGAAATACATTGGATTTGCGTTTCCCGTCAATTGCTTGGACACTTGCGTCAACCCCAACTGGTCGTTTCCAAGAAGCTGACTTAAAAGATTCAATAGACTATAACTTTAATAGAGCAAAAGTTGCTTGGTACAATATTGAACCCAACTTGCAAGATAAGAATGCACAAAATAATCCGTTGAGAAGAAACTTAGATGAGTTGAGTGACCCTCGAGTTAGACAAGTTTATACCAACGAGTTGTTTCCAAACTTAACAACCAATATCACCAATGTTCAAGCCTTTACTTTTGATTTAGCATATTATCCAACCGATAGAGGGCCTTACAATTTTGTAAATTCACCAACAGAAGTTGCAGCCAATGGCAAATTACTAAACCCTAAAAAACGTTGGGGTGGTATTATGCGTAACATAGATCAAACCGATTTTGAAACAGGTAATGTTGAGTATGTAGATTTTTGGGTACAAGATCCATTTATTAAAAATAGCAATGCATTGGCCAAAGGAAAATTGGTATTAAACTTTGGTAACATTAGTGAAGATATTTTGAAAGATGGAAAACGTTTTTACGAAAATGGACTTCCGTCGCCCAACATTCCTGCTGCTGTAGATAAAAGTACTTGGGGCAATCAACCAATTAACCCAATTCAAGTAACACAAGCATTTAGCAACAACCCAGATGACAGACCCTACCAAGATGTAGGTTTTGATGGTTTAACAGATGACAGTGAAAGAGTGGTAAAGAAATATTATGTAGATAAATTATTGAACTCTTTTGGGCCCAATTCTTCCATTTATCAAAAAGCAAATAACGACCCAAGTAACGATAACTACAAATGGTATAGAGATGTAGAATATGATGCTGTTGGTGCTGGTATTTTACAACGTTATAAAGATTTTAATAATCCACAAGGCAATAGTCCAATTGCAGGAACCAATGCAGAACTTTCAGCAGCTGCAACGCTTTATCCAGATAACGAAGATTTAAACAGAGACAATACTTTAAATGAAACTGAAGCCTTCTATGAGTATGAAGTTGATTTATCTAAAAATATGGATGTTGGTGTAACTAAATATGTTACAGATAAACGAACTGTATCTGTACGTTATGCCAACGGAACTACTGGTCAAGAAAACTGGTATTTATTTAGAGTGCCAATTAAAGATTATACAAGAAACGTAGGCAATATCACCGATTTTAAATCTATACGTTTTGTACGTATGTACTTAACCGATTTTGAAGATTCTGCAGTTTTGCGTTTTGCACGTTTAGATTTGGTACGCAATCAATGGAGAAATTTTACTTACAATATTGATACAACTGGTTCTTACATTCCTGTAAATAATGCAAGTACTACATTTAATGTATTGGCTGTTAATTTAGAAGAAAACAGCAACAGAGCTCCAGTAAACTATGTAATGCCTCCAGGAATTGAACGTGTACAATTGTTAAGTAACAATGGAATAAACTTATTGCAAAACGAACAAGCAATGAGCTTGAAAGTGTTGGGTTTAAAAGATGGTGATGCAAGAGGCGTAATTAAAAACTTGAATTTAGACATGCGTCAGTATGGTAAACTTTCTATGTTTGTTCATGCTGAAAGTATTGCAAAATATCCTGAAGTAAAGGATAAAGAATTGAATGCTGTAATACGTATTGGACAAGATTTCTTGAACAACTATTACGAAATTAAAATCCCACTAAAAATTACACCACCAGGAAGATATACATCCTCAGATTCAAGTGCTGCAAAGGTTTGGCCAGATAGCAACAATTTAGATTTTAGTTTAAAAGATTTAATCAACTTAAAATTGCAACGTAATTCGTCTGGAGCTTCGTTGGGGCAAATTTATCGTCAGCAAATTGGCAACAAAACTTTTTCAGTTTATGGTAATCCCAATTTAGGTGAAGTACGTGGTATATTAATTGGTGTTGAAAATGCAAAAGATGGCAATCCATTTGATTTGTTTACAGAAGTTTGGGTAAACGAGTTGCGTCTATCTCAATTAGACGAAAAAGGTGCTTATGCAGGATTGGCAAGAGTAGATATTCAGTTGGCAGATTTAGGAACACTGAGTGTTTCTGCAAATGCTTATACACAAGGTTTTGGTACAATAGAACAACGTGTAAATGAAAGAGCAAGAGATAATTTGTTTCAATTTGATGCAGCAGCAACCATTGATGCTGGTAAACTTGTACCTAAAGCAGCAAAAGTTAGTATTCCAATTTATGCAAGCATTAGCAAAACAATTCGTACCCCAGAATACGATCCATACGATAAAGATGTAAGCTATAAAGACAAGTTATCTAATGCAGCTAACAATGCAATTAGAGACTCAATAAAAAATACAGCCTTAGATCAAACTACTATTAAGACCATCAATTTTACCAATGTACGTGTACAAAGTAATGGAAAACCAAAACTTTGGAGCCTTAGCAATTTTGATATGAGTTATTCTTATACCAAAACCGAACAATCAAATCCATTGGTACTTAGAAATGATGTTACAAAACAACGTGGTGGTTTTGGTTATTCGTTTAATCAACAATCAAAATATATAGAACCATTTAAAAAATTATTGATAAAACGTAAGAGTAATTGGTACAATTTAGTTAGAGATTTCAATTTTAATTTAACCCCAACATTGTTAAGTTTTAGAGCTGATGTGAATAGGCAATTTGGACAATTTATTCCAAGAATTGTTAGCACAGATGGTACTGGAAAAATTGAACGTGTTGATACTACTTACGATAAATATTTTACGTTTGATCGCTTTTATAATATGCGTTGGGATTTGTCTCGATCTTTAAATATAGATTTTTCTGCAACCAATAATGGAAGGGTAGATGAGCCTGATGGTTTGTTGAATACCAAACAAAAGAAAGATACTGTAGTCGATAACTTTTGGAATGGTGGACGTAATACCTTGTACACACAAAAAGCCATTGCTAGCTATACTCTTCCATTAAGTAAATTTCCATTAACAGACTGGATTAATGCTAGATACAGTTATACCACAACTTACAATTGGATTGGTGCTAGTCGCCTAGCATTGTCATTGGGCAATACAATAGAAAATAGCCAAGAAAATACAGTTAACGGCGAATTTGATTTTACAAGATTGTACAGTAAATCTAGAATACTTCGTTCTTTAGAAAATGCTCCTGCACCAAAAACAAAAGGCAATACAGGGTCAACTAAAACGCCTACTGTATCTAGTATTCAAATAAAACCAAAGGCAGAAGTATTAAAAGGATTAACTGGTGAAAAGAGAACAATAGCATTAAAAAAATGGCGTCAACAAAAACGTGATGCAAGGTTGGCTGCACATTTACAAAAGCAAAATTTACCAGTAGAAATGAATGGAGTTTTAAGAACTACAGGTAAGTTAATTACTATGGTAAAAAGAGCATCCATTAATTATAGCGAAAACTTTAGAAGTCGCTTGCCAGGTTATATGGATAGCACCAAGTTTTTTGGTAATAATTTTAGAAGTATGCAACCGGGCTTAGATTATGTTTTTGGTAAACAACCAGATACAAGCTGGTTAAATCAAAAAGCTGCACAAGGCTTAATTTCTAGGGATACTTTGTTTAACAGTATGTTCCGTCAAAATTTTGAACAACGTTTAAGTATCACTGCACAAATTGAACCTATCAAAGAATTTATTATTGATATTAATTTCGATAAAACTTTTAGTAAAGAATACACTGAATTATTTAAAGATTCTACTACAGGTGGTGGTGGTAAAATGGAACACTTAAGTCCGTATGCTGCAGGTGGTTTTAGTGTTTCATATATTGCTTTTAATACTTTATTTGAAAGAAGTAATCCAAATGAAGTATCTGAAACATTTAAACGTTTTCAAGATTATCGTTTAATCATGAGCCAACGTGTTGCTGCTGCAAACCCATATTGGCAAGGTTTACCAGCATCTGATAGGTTTGCTCCAGATGGTTACGCAAAAGGTTATAGCAGATATGCACAAGATGTGTTAATTCCATCATTCATTGCAGCATATACTGGCAAAGATCCTACAAGTGTAGCATTGTTAAAACAAAACAATAATAACATACGTTCAAATCCATTTAGTGGTATCATTCCAAAACCCAATTGGAGAGCCACTTATACAGGTTTAACAAGAATTCCAGCATTGGCAAAAACATTTAGTACCATTAGTTTAACCCATGCTTATAGTGGTACATTAGGAATGAATAGTTATAACAGTGCATTGTTATTTAGAGATCCATTTAGATATGGAGCACCACAATTTATAGATACAGTGAGTGGAAATTTTATACCATTTTTCTTGGTTCCAAACATTTCTATTCAAGAACAATTTGCTCCATTAATTGGTATTGATGTTACTACTTTAAGCCAAATAAATTTTAAATTTGAATTTAAGAAAAGCCGACAATTAAGTTTAAGTCTAGTAGATTATCAATTAAGTGAAACAAGAAGTACAGAGTGGGTAATTGGTGCAAGTTGGCGTAAACGTGGGTTTACTTTACCATTTAGATTGCCTGGTAGTAAAGGGAAGAAATTGGAAAATGATATTAGTTTTAAACTAGATTTAGCTATGAGAGATGATGCTACCAATAATAGCAGATTGGATCAGGCAAATGCTTATGGAACAGGTGGACAAAAAGTAATTACTATTCAGCCAAGTATAGATTATGTATTAAACAATAGAATTAATATTAAACTATTTTTCGATCAAAGAAGAGTAACGCCATATATATCAACTGCTGCTCCAACCATTAATACTAGAACTGGTCTTCAATTAAGAATTTCATTGGCACCATAGCTATAAACTTATAAATAGTAGGTATAAAAGTTTTGAATTTTATTATTTAGTTTATATCTTGATGATTAAATTTTTATAATTTGTTATTCTCCGAATTAGATAAGGAATTATTGCTATCAAAAATCACATCTTCAACAAGTTTGAAAGTGTATGTTTTTGATATGGATGAGGAACAAGTAGTGTACACCAATAATTCAATAGTTGAATCTTTAGGTTATACTCGTGAACAAGTTAAAACATTTGGAAAAAATGTGTTACAAGAAATATTGCATCCTGAAGATTTAGCTAATGCCGAAGATAGAATGCAACGCCTCTCTAGTTTAAAGGATGACGAAGAATATATTTTAGTACAACGATATAAAAAATCTACAGGTGAATACGGTTGGTTTAAAAATACTCGTAGTGTTTTTAAACGTAATGCTTTAGGCGAAGTGCAACAAGTTATTGGAATTATGCATGAGGTTACAGAAGAGGTAGATAACTTAAAAAAATTACACGATACTCAAGATAGATTTAAAGCAATTTTTAATAGTACAAGTGATTTCAATTTTTTTGTTGATAAAGACTTTAATATTATAACACTTAATCAAGCTGCAATTTTATACACAGAGAAGTATGCAGGAATGAAATTGTTTCCTGGAATAAATTTAAAAATGGCTATGCATGATTCTATGCATGCTGATGCCGACATAGCTTTGCAACAATCTTTACAAGGTGAAATTGTAGATATCACAAAAGAATATTTATCGGCTACTGGAGAAAATATTTGGTTTAGAGCTAAATTTTTTCCTGTGTACGATGAGCAGTTTAAAACCATTACAGGTGTAAATGTAAATATGAGAGATGTAACTAAATCTGTACAAGCAAAAGTGGAATTAGAACATCAAAATATTCAGCTAAAAGAAATTGCTAGAATTAATTCTCATGAAATAAGACGACCATTGGCCAATATTTTAGGGCTTATCGAAATGCTAGGACATTATCAAGATGATTTATCTAGTGACCTAAAAGATTTAATTCAGTTACTACATCAATCATCTTCAGAATTAGATGCAGTAGTTAAAAAAATTGTGGTTACTGCATCTAAAAAATAATTATTCTTTATTAAAATAAATAGCATCAGCTTGTGCAGTGCAAGTAATGGTTAAATCATTAATACAAACATGTGCAGGTAAGTTGGCACAATAAAAAATGGCGTCTGCAACATCGTTTGCACTGAGTGGCTTAAATCCTTTATAAGTTTGAGCAGCCTTGGTTGTATCTCCTTTAAAACGTACCAATGCAAACTCAGTTTCAGCAGCTCCAGGATGTATGGCTGTTACTTTAATATTGTGTTGTAATAAGTCAATTCTCATACTATGGCTTAAAGCATCAACTGCTGCTTTACTTCCACAATAAGCATTTCCAAATTGATAGATTTGTTTTGCTGCCACCGAACCCATATTAATAATATGTCCTTGTTTGTTTGCAACCATGTAAGGCAACACTGCTTTTGTAACGTACAATAAACCATTTACATTGGTTTGCAACATAGTATCCCAATCGTCAATATTTGCATTTTCAAAACTATCTCTACCCAAAGCTAAACCAGCATTGTTTACTAAAATGTCAATGTGCTTCCATTCCTCTGGTAAATTTTCAATTGCATTAAAAACATCAGCTCTGTTTTGTACATCAAAATTTAGCGACAATACATTTACGTCATGTTCACTTTTTAATGCATTACTTATTTCTTGTAATTTTTCATTTCTTCTGCCAGTAATAATAATATTCCATTTTGCAGCAGCAAATTTTTCTGCTATTGCTTTTCCAAAACCAGCAGTAGCTCCTGTAATGAGTATAGTTTTTGGCATGATAAAAGTTTAAGTACTTGAATTTATTTTACTAAAACGGTTTTATTAAATGGATTATCTAATTAATACAACAGTTCCTTTTTTAAAGATTGTTTTACCAGTATAATCTACTCCTTGTGCTAAAAACACAAAAGTACCACTAGCTTGTTGTGTGCCATTTAAAGTTCCATTCCAGCCTTTTCCTATTTCATTGGTTTCAAAAACCAATTGTCCCCAACGATTGTAAATTTTAAAATAATCTAGTTTAGTAATTCCAACAAGAATGGGTTTTAATACATCATTTTTTCCATCACTATTTGGCGTAAATGCTGTTGGAATAAAAATTTCCGGATTGGTATTAAATATTCTTACTGCAATTTCATCTTCACCAAAACAACCTTCGGGACTGGTTACTTTTACTGTATATTTTATATAATTTGGTATGCCACTTAATATTGCAATTGGGTTAATAAGGGTATCGTTAGACAAGCCTGTTTTGGGCTTCCATAAATATTTACTATTGGCAGGTATGGCATTTGTTGAAACAAATAATTGTAATGGTTGATTGAGAACAACACTTGTATCGTTACCTGCATTCACTGTAATTATAGGAATAACGTTTACAATAATTGAATCTTTAACTGGCTTAGGGCAACCAATAGTATCTGTTGCACTTATATAGTAAGTTGTTGTTTTACTTGGCCCTGCAGTGGGTGTTAAAGTTGTTGGATTTAATAAACTATTGGTGGGCGACCAACTAAAATTACTTCCTACAATTACTGCATTCAATTGTACTTTGTTGCCAAAGCAAATTGCAGGAGTTGGCGAAGCTGTAACTTTTGGATAGGGTACAGGGTTAATTTTAATTGAATCTCTATCTTGACATTTTCCTAAATTGGCCATTACATAATAGGTAGTTTTCACCAACGGTTGTACCAATGGATATTTTGTATTTTGAACAACTTCGCCAGATGAACTTGACCACAAATAACTGAGAGCTTGACTTATAGGATGCAATCTAAATGTATCGGTTTTACAAATTGCAGAATCCACACCTGCGTCAACCCTTATAAAATCCAATACATTTATTTTAATGGAATCTTTACTAATACATCCACCTTCATTTACTGTAATAATATACGTGGTGGTATCTTTTGGATAAACCAATGGGTTTAAAGTATTTGGATTGATGATATTGTAGTTGGGAGTCCAAGTTACACTCCCACTTGTATTGGCAATTAATGGAAGTGTATCAATGCTACAAATCAAGGTGTCTTTAAATGGCAAATTGATAATGGGTTCAGATCTTACAGTTATTGATTTTGATACAGTATCTACACAGCCTTTGCTATTGGTTGAAATCAATTGAATGTTGTAAGAACCTGCAGTTGCATATTTCCAAGCAGTGTCTTTACTTCTTGCAGTATCGGCTGTAGTAGTTAAATCTCCAAAGTTCCATTTCCAACTATTTACAAAACCATATACAGTGCTGGTTGCATCAAAAAACTGAATGGGTTGTTGGTAACAAATTCCTGTTGTGTTAATTTTTGGAATGAAGCCTGGATAAACGTACACAAATTTTGAAGAAGAATCTTGGCAACCACCAGTTGCAGTAACTTTTAGTTTTACCACATATCTGCCAGTATCTGAATATACATGTGTAGGTGTTGGTTGTATAGAAGTTCCACCATCACCAAAACTCCAATTGTAACCAATAATTGCTGGGTTGGAAGATTGATTTTCGAAGGTAAAATTAAAGCCATTGCACGTTCTATCATCTGGTCCTGCATCTGGTTTTACAGTTGAACAGTTTTCAACTGCAAGTATTACATCTTTTCTATGTTCGTTAATCAGTACACCATTTCGCCATTCTTCCACAGTTACACAAACAACATATCTTCCTGCAGAAGCAGGTGCTGTTGATGTAATAATGCCACTATTTACATTAATGGTTGTTGTAGTACCAAATGGATTGGTTGCACTATAAGGTGAAATATAATTTAATGGAATGAGTTGCAAAGGACTTGGTGGAGCAGGATTTGGGTTACTTGTGCCACCACCAAAACCATCATATGCAGGTGTTAGTTTGTATGCTAAAGAATCTCCATCAACATCGATTGCTCCAAAATTTAAAGTAAAAGGTGTATTTCTACAAATGGTAACAGTATCGTTTACACCAAACTTTGGGCAAGTATTGTTACCAGTTGGTAAAGCAATAGTGCCAGGAATTTTTGTAGTAAAAGTTGCACCTATACTGCCACCACCGCTCACATTGTCCAACACCGTTCTTGTGTAACGTATCCAAGATAATGTATAACCATTTGCTGTTTTAGGCAAATCTATTGTAGTTGAAAAAATACCTACTTCGTAACATACACTTACAAAGGGAAGTAAACAAGGATTGGCACCATTGGTATTTTGAATACTTGGAGGATTGCCTACAAATTGTTGTGTTAATGTTCTGGTAGTTATTAAAACCAAACCTGCATTGTCGTAAATACCAATGGTTACATTCTCTCCATTTAATGGAGCATTGTTTGTGCCAGATGGGCCACAAACCCTAAACAAACGCATGGTAACTAAATATTTATCAGTGTTTGGAGAAGTACCAGCACCTTGATATTCATAAAATAATTCGCCACCAGCAATATGCGTTGCATAAGAGCTTAACGATAGCAGCGTAACCATTAATGCAAAAACAAATTTCTTCATATCTCTAAATTCCAAGGCTGTGAATGTACGAAACCTAACAATTAGTTAGAAAACCAGCAACTTTTTTAACGTATTAAAACCACCGTTCCTTTTTTGTAAATTACTTTCCCTGTATAGTCTATTCCTTGTGCTATAAAAACATAGGTACCATTGGGTTGTTCAATGCCATTGAGTAAACCACTCCAACCTTGTTCAAAAGACGTGGTTTCAAATAGTTGTTGCCCCCATCTATTGTAAATTCTAAAATAATCTAACTTTTTTATACCAACTCCAATGGCTTTTAAAATATCATTTTTGCCATCTTTATTGGGTGTAAATGCAGTAGGAATATAAATATCGGGCTGGGTACTAAAAATTTTCACCTGTATTTCATCTTCTGCAAAACAACCTTCTGGCATAGTTGCTTTTACTTTATATACAATGCTATTGGCTGCAATGTTTAAAGTACTAGTAGGATTGGCTGTATTTACATTGTTTAAACCTGTTGTTGGACTCCAAACATAAGTGATGCCATTATCGTAGTTGGAAGTTGCCATTAATTGTAAAGGTTGATTGCTTACAACAGCAGTATCGTTGCCTGCAAAAACAGCAATTGGCGTAAATACTTTTACTAAAATACTATCTGTAACTGCTTTTGTGCAACCCAACGTATCGGTAACAGTTAATAAATAAAATGTGTTTTTAGAAGGTGCAGCAATTGGGTTTAACGTGTTTGAAAAAGCCAATGCATTTGAAGGTGTCCAACTAAAAGAACTTGCAGTTATATGGCCATGCAAAAATGCTTTATCTCCAAAACAAATGCTTGTATCTGCACCTGCATTGCTTTTAGGATAAGGAGCTACTTTAATAAAAACAGAATCTCTGTCTTCACATTTTCCTAAGTTGGCTTTTACATAATACATGGTACTAATTAAAGGCTGTACTTGTGGATTTTTTATAGCATCTACAACAGCACCATCAGCTTCGGTCCATAAGTAACCCAAAGCTTTGCTACTAGGTTTTAAAGTAACAATATCAGTTTTACAAATTGAAGTATCAACACCTGCGTCAACCTTAATAAAATCTAAAACATTTACTTTAATAGAATCTTTCGTAATACAACTATTTTCATTGAGTGTTACATAATAAGTGGTCGTAATTTTTGGATATACAATTGGGTTGTTGGTTTGAGTTTGAATGATATTGTAATTGGGGCTCCAACTAAAAAGTCCATTCCCGTTTGCTTTGAGTGGTAAAGAATCAATGCTACAAATTAAAGTATCTTTAAAAGGAAGTTGTAACAAGGGCTTATCGTTGATGACAATTGGCTTTTCAATTATTTTTTCACAACCTTTGCTACTGCTAACAATTAGTCGAACTGTTCTAGTGCCTTCATTTGGATAAGTGTACAAAGGGTTTTTTAAAATCGATGTATCTGCAATAGTTGTTGATTCGCCAAAATTCCAACGCCATTTATTTACAGTTCCATATGTTGTTTTAGTGGTATCATTAAATTGAAATGGATTTTGAAAGCAACTTCCACTAAAAACAAAGCCTGGATAAAAGCCAGGGTAAACAATTACTACTGTTGAATCTATTCCTTTACAACCATTGGGTCCAGTAACTGTTAATGTTGCTTTGTAGGTTCCTGTATCGCTATAAACATGTGTAGGATTGGGGGCGTTGGAAATGTTGTTGGGCGAATTGGGTTCACCAAAATTCCAAGTATACGATTGAACGGCGGAAGAGTAAGATTGGTTTTCGAAATACACTGAAAAATTATCACATTGTATAATTTTTGCAGGAAGTTGTGCATCCACATAATCACAATCTTGCACCTTTAAAATAAAATCTTTTCTATGCTCTGTAAATTCTTTGTTGTTTCTATATTCTTTAATACAAACGCTAACAACATAAGCACCAACACCTGGAGCAACTCCACTAATCACTCCTGTTGTGGGATCAATAGTTGGCCCTGCCAAAGGATCTGAACCACTAAAAGGAGAAACATAAGGAATGGGAACCAACGATAATAAAAAACCTGGAGCACTGTTGTTGCTTCCAGAACCAGCTGTATAAGCATCACAAAAAGAATACATCAAAAAATCACCATCTTTATCTTCTGCTCCAAAATCTAAAGAAAAATTTTTGCCTGCACAAACCAATGCGGTATCCTTAATATAAAATTGCGGACTATTGTTAAATTCTCCAGGCAAAGTTGCATTTCCCGGAATTTTTGTGGTATAAGTAGCACCAATATTGTTGTTGCTACCCACAGTGTTTTCAATATTATCAACCCTACAACAACCAGTACGAGCCAATACATAACCTGCATTGTTAATTGGCAATTCAATGGTAGCACTATAGTAAGCCAATTCATAACAAACATTTACATTGCCAACCAAACAAGGAAAAGCACTGGTGTTTAAAATAATGGTTTCAATACCACCAACCATAGGCAGGTTAAGTGTATTTGCTAAAGAACCATTTTCATAAATACCCACATTTACTGCCTCTGATTGTAATGATGGGCCAGTAGAATAACAATCTCTAAAAAGCCGTAAGGTTATTTTATATTTTGCTAAAGAAGTAGTGTTGCCGGGGCCTAAATATTCATAATACAATTCGCCACCTGCAACATGCCTTGCAAGCAACTGTTGAGAGGTGAAAAGAAAAAAAAATATGAAGATGAATTTCTTCATAAAAGCAACATATTTATTTTGAAATAAACTCTAAGAGGTATTCATTCATCTCCTTTGTAGCTTCTAACATACCCATGTGCCCCACCTCTTTAAGAACATGAATGTACGAACATTGAGGCAAATAAGTTTGTTGTAAAACATCGTTTAACGGTGCAGCTATATCTTCTGTGCCAAGTATAAACAATACGGGCAATTGTTGATCTTTTAATACGTCGGTTGCATCTGGTCTGTTCATCATTGCAATTGTATACTGACGTAAGGCTTCTTTTGTAAATTGTTTCGAAGCTTCTATTAAATTTTCTACAACTTCGTTGTATGTTGCTTTGAAGTTTGTTCCAAATAAATTTGGGATTGTAGTTTTTAAAAAAGCATAACCGCCATATTGTTCAATAATTTCTATACTGCGTAAACGGTTCTGTTTTTTTTCTTCACTATCTGCAAATGCAGTAGAATGCAATAAACCAAATGATGTTAAATATTGAGGAAATGCTTTTGCAAAAGCCAATGTAATGTAACCACCCATACTATGACCTAACAATGTGCAAGTAGCAATTTTTTCATGTAGCAACAATGCTTCAATACATTGAGCATAATCTTGTACAGTAACTGTATGTACAACATTTGAAAAAGTACTATTGCCGCTTCCTGGCAAATCGGGAACAATAACTTGACAATGATTTTTCAAGTAGTTTATTTGTGCATCAAATATTTTACTGTTTTCTCCATAACCATGTATCAATACAACAGTTTTGCCTTTGCCTTCTATGTTGTAAGAGATTGTTGAGTTTAGGTATTGAAATGTTTTTATCATGCTATTGAATTTTTTTTGAAATTTTTTTTTGAAACATCAATACCCAATTCCACAGTAAAAACAACACTCCAATTAAGGAGAAAATTTGGTACAAATAATCGCCATGTTTTACATAAAATGTAAGCATAGATTTTTGGGGAATATTGTATTTAATTACTGCAGGTGTATTCCAAGGCTTGCTGTTTACTATCTTTCCATATTCATTAATCACAGCACTAATGCCTGTGTTGGCACTTCTTGCAACCCAACGTCTTGTTTCAATGGCTCTTAATTTGGCATAAGCCAAATGTTGTTTATGGCCAGGTGTATTGCCCCACCAACCATCATTGGTAATAATGGTAATTAGGTTGGCTCCTTTCTTTACATACGAAGCAACATATTCACCATAAATGCTTTCATAACAAATAACTGGTGCAACTTGAAAATTGTTCACTACAAAATTTCTCGATGTAACATCTTTTGCGTAACCACCAGTTGTTCCTCCAAATTGCTCAAAAACAGGAGCAAGAATATTTAAAAAACTAGGTAAGGTTTCAACACCTGGAACGAGTTTACTTTTTATATAAAATTGAGATGGTGTATTGGCTTTTAAAGCAATGGCAGCATTGTAACTTTCGTAGTAAAAACCTTGTGGCGATTTTCTTGCATACTCAGTATTTTTTTCATTGCCTACAACTTTGTATGTTTCAACGCCAGTAACTAAAGTAAGGTTTGGATGTTTTTGTAAAAATGTAAATACAGGTTCATAAATGGGCGTTTTTTCTATTTCATTGATAGGTACAGTTGCACTTAAAGCTGTTTCGGGCCAAACAACTATTTGCGTTGTGCTATCTATTTCTTTTTCAGATAATCCAATTAATATTTCCAATTGTGCAGCCACCGAAATGCTTTCAAATTTTTGATAAGGATCAATATTGGGTTGAACAATTACAACATTGTTTTCCTTTACTCCTTTAGTAAAATTAATTGCCAATAAGCTTGAAATTATCATTGGCACTCCAATAACAATGACAACTATAACAACACCAAAAATTTTAATTAAAACAGTGAATTGTTTAAAACTTTTAATTAGTTGAAACAGTAAAATATTTACCAATAAAATCCATAAAGTTCCACCACCAATACCTGTGTATTCATACCATTGAATCCATTCAGTTTTGCCAGCAAATACATTGCCCAAACTTAACCACGGCCAACTTAATTGCCAGTTTAAATGTATGTATTCAAACAACATACAAAAAGCAATTAATGCAATTGTACCAATGCGATTGTCCATTTTTTGTTTAAACAAAAAATAACCCAGCCATGGTAAACTCATAATTAAACTATTGGCAGCAATGGCTAAAATGCTACCCACATCTGTACTGTTCCAAAGCCACCAAGTGGTAAGTGCATTCCAAGTAAAAATGGCAATAAAGCTATACCAATAAAAGCTGCTTTTTTTGGTGGTTTTTTCTGCAATCCACAATAAAGGAAGCCAAGCAAAAAAAACAAACCAAGTATAGGAAGATGGTGGCCAGGCTGTAGCTAAAAATAACCCAGATAAAATACTCAATGCAATTGGAAATATTTTTTTCAAAACACTTTTTTTATGTAATCAAAGTTGGTAAGATTCTTCTACAATCAATCATAAAAATTACCTACCATTAAAATGTGTAGTTTGCGAATTATTGAAAAAAAAACAAATCATAAATTTTCTTACATTCGTAATCTATGTCGCAAGAACAGAATTTGATGAATGATTTACCGCTTCCAAAATACACTTTGGATGCCGAGCAAGAGAAAAAAGAAATTTTAAGAAACTATAGAAGCTTGTTAAAAGGCTTACGTCCTAAATTAAAAAAGGGCGATAAGGAAATGGTACGTACAGCATTTGAAATGAGTGCCGATGCTCATAAAACCATGAGGCGTAAAAGCGGCGAACCTTACATTTTACACCCCATTGCTGTAGCAATGATTTGTGTAGAAGAAATTGGCTTGGGTGTACGTAGCACCATTTGTGCATTGTTGCATGATACTGTTGAAGACACTGACATTAGTTTAGAAGATGTTGAAAGAGAGTTTGGTAGCGAAATTGCCAAAATTGTAGATGGGCTTACCAAGATATCTTCTGTAATGGATACCAACACTTCTCAACAAGCAGAAAATTTTAAAAAAATATTACTCACCTTAACCGATGATCCTCGTGTAATTCTAATAAAACTAGCCGATCGTTTACACAATATGCGAACCCTAGATTATATGAAAAGAGAGAAGCAACTAAAAATTGCTAGTGAAACAGTTTGGGTGTATGCTCCTTTGGCACATAGAATGGGTTTATACAATATTAAAACTGAGTTGGAAGATTTATCCATGAAATACATGGAGCCAGAAGCATATAAAGACATTGCAAAAAAATTGGCTGAAACTAAAAGAGAACGTAGTAGATACATCAATGAATTTATTCGCCCCATTAAAGATAAACTCAATGTAAGTGGATTTGATTTTGAAATTCACGGCAGACCCAAAAGCATTCACTCTATTTGGAATAAAATAAAAAAGAAAGGTGTAAGCTTTAGTGAAGTGTACGATTTGTTTGCCATTAGAATTATTTTAAACTCTGCACCAGAAAAAGAAAAAGAAGAATGTTGGAAAGTGTACAGCATTATAACCGATGAATATAACCCAAGTCCAGAAAGATTAAGAGATTGGCTAAGCAACCCCAAAAGCAATGGTTATGAGGCTTTGCACACAACAGTAATGGGGCCACAAGGCAAATGGGTAGAAATTCAAATTCGTACAAAACGGATGAATGAAATTGCAGAAAAAGGCTTGGCAGCTCACTTTAAATACAAAGAAGGCAATACAGAGGAAGATAGATTTGATAAATGGTTTGGACAAATACGTGAAGTACTTTCTCAAGACGATACAGATAGCGTAAACTTTTTGCATGATTTTAAAACATCTTTTTTAGCAGAAGAAATTTATGTGTATACACCCAAAGGCGAAGTGAAAATGTTGCCAACAGGAAGTACAGCTTTAGACTTTGCTTTTTCTATTCATAGTGCAATTGGCAGTAAATGTATTGGTGCTAAAGTGCATCATAAATTGGTACCCATTTCTCATAAATTACGGAGTGGAGATCAAATTGAAATTATTACGAGTAATAAACAAAAACCCCATGAAGATTGGTTGAGCATTGTAGTTACTGCCAAAGCAAAAAGTAAAATTAAAGATGCTTTAAAAGAAGAGAAAAGAAAAATTGCAGACGATGGAAAATATGTGTTACAAAAAAAATTAGAAAGTTTAGGAGCTGCATACAATACTGGAAATATTGATGAAGTTGCACAGTTTTATAAGCTCAATTCTCACTTAGATTTATTCTATCAAATTGCAACAAAAGCCATTGATTTAAGAGAGTTGAAAGAGTTTCAAGTATTGGGCGATAGATTGGAACATCC
>ERZ724520.548-NODE-548-length-19889-cov-8.289654_pt1 | contig 19889 bp, 18 predicted proteins | sample MGYA00376053_ERZ724520 | MGnify/ENA primary metagenome ERZ724520 (study PRJEB28724, sample SAMN07190886) | activated sludge metagenome | isolation source: activated sludge of sewage treatment plant in Hong Hong | place: USA: Christiansburg, Virginia | collected...
AAGCGGCCATCCTTGCGCAACTGGGCCTGGCGCTCCACCAGGCGGTGGGCGTAATAAATGGGCGCGGGCATCAGCTCGGGCGTCTCGTTGCAGGCGTAGCCGAACATCAGACCCTGGTCGCCGGCGCCGGTGTTCAGGTGGTCGTCGCTTGCATGGTCCACGCCCTGGGCGATGTCGTTGGACTGCTTGTCGTAGGCCACCAGCACGGCGCAACCCTTGTAGTCGATGCCGTATTCGGTGTTGTCGTAGCCAATGCGCTTGATGGTGTCGCGCGCCACCTGGATGTAGTCCACATGGGCGTTGGTGGTGATTTCACCGGCCAGCACGACCAGACCGGTGTTGGTCAGGGTTTCGGCCGCGACACGGGACTTGGGATCCTGTTTGAAAATCGCGTCCAGGATGGCGTCAGAGATCTGGTCGGCGACTTTGTCGGGGTGGCCTTCGGAAACAGATTCGGACGTAAAAAGAAAATCGTTCGCCATGGTTAATTGCTCCAAAAAAAACATCAAGTCGCGTTGCTTGGGCTTTTTGGGGCTTCGGCGAACGCTTTAGCAGATTTGTCTTTTACGACAAGGCACAATGGCAACCCAATCAAGAGTCACCACCGTGTGCGTCGCCCTGCAAGTAGTTCTGTAACTCAGCGACGCCTGCAATTTTATCCCAGACAAAACCTTGCTTCATAAAATTCAGCCCTCTATGTCATTGTGGGTTTTGTCGTTGCGCCAGAACACTCCGCGATGTTGACCCGCGCCGTACTTGTGTTGATCCAGTGGTTGGGCTACCTGCCGTTGCCGGTGGTACGCGCCTTGGGGGCGATGCTGGGCTTGTTGCTGTACGGGTTAGTCGCATCCAGGCGGCGGGTCGTGACGACCAATCTGCGCTTGTGTTTTCCACATTGGTCCAAGGTCGAGGTGCGCTGCCAGACCATCCTGGTTTTCATTCACTTCGCGCAGAGTTGGCTGGACCGAGGTTGGATGTGGTACGGCCCAGCCCGGTACATCCGCAATCGGCTGCAACTGACGGGCGCGTTGGAAGAACTGGACGGGATTTCACCCACGGTCATCTTTTTGCCACACTTTGTCGGACTCGACGCGGTGGGCATGGCATTGACACAGCAGACCACGCGGCGCTACACCACGATCTACACCAACCAGGCCAATGCCGTCTCGGATGCCTGGATTTTGCAGGGCCGCCAGCGGTTTGGCTCGATGCGGCTGTTCGGCCGTGTCGATGGTGTTAAACCGATTGTGGAGGCCTTGCGCAAAGGCGAGCCTTTGATCCTGTTGCCCGACATGAATTTCGGGCCTGAGGATTCGTTGTTTGTGCCTTTTTATGGCGTACCCGCCGCGACTGTCCCGTCTTTGTCGCGGTTTGCGAGGCTGGGGCGGGCCAAGGTGGTGCCCATTCTTGCAAAGATGACCTCGAACGGGTACGAGATCCAGGTGCTGCGCGCTTGGGACAATTTCCCGTCTGGCGACCTGGTGGCCGACACCACCCTGATGAATAGCCGCCTGCAGAGCTACATCGATAACATGCCGTCCCAGTATTACTGGGTCCACAAGCGGTTCAAGGACCGGCCCCAGGGCGCGCCATCCGTTTATTGAGTACCGTGGGGTAGTTCAAGTGAGGCGTCAATCATTGTCATTGCGCCGCAGGGGGCTCGTTGGCAGCGGGCGCGGGAAGTGCAGGAGCGGCTTTCACCTCAGGGTGTGCCCATTTCCACAGCAGTTTGGCAACGTCGTCAATGCCTTTGCGTTTGGGCGCCGAAAACAGCATGACTTCGCCGCCACCGGCCTGTAGCTTGGTGATAGACAAAATTTTGGTGGCTTCGCTACGCGTCAGTTTGTCGGATTTGGTCAAAACGATCAGGAACTTGAGCCCTTCCTGCACACGGGGGCGGATCACGTCCAGCAAAATCTCGTCCAGTTCGGTCAAACCATGGCGTGGGTCACACATCAGCACGATGCCCATCAGGTTCTTGCGGGTGATCAGGTAGTTGGCCATGACCTGCTGCCAACGGATTTTGTCCTGCTTGGGCACGGCTGCGTAGCCATAACCTGGTAGGTCCGTCAACACGGCATCCATGACCCCCTGTTTTCCCAGGCTGAACAGGTTGATGTGCTGGGTGCGACCGGGTTTCTTGGATGCAAACGCCAATTGTTTTTGCTGGGTCAAGGTATTGATGCACGTGGACTTGCCGGCGTTGGAGCGGCCCACAAACGCAATTTCCGGCACTTCCAGGGGCGGCAGAAAGTGCAATTCGGGTGCCGTGGTCAGAAACTTGGCAGTGTGCAGCCATCCCAAGGCGATGGTGGCCTCGCTTTTTTCACCAGCGCCGGGCATCGGCAAGGGTTGTGTTTTGGTTGGGGGGGTGATGTTGGTAGTCATTGAGAACGGGAAGAGACCCGAGGCACCATTGTAGAATGGTGCAGTTTTGCCCACTAGACACACACCGCAGCACCATGAAGTTGATTGCCCAATTACTCCTCGCCGCCACCGCGGCCGCCACACCCTTCCTTGCAAACGCAGCCGACGCCGCGCCGGCACCGGCCGCAGTGGTTGCCAAGGTGGCCAAGCCCGATTTGGTAAAAGGGGAGGCAACCTATGCAGCGGTATGCGCCGCCTGCCACGGCGCGGATGGAAATTCCGGTACACCGGCCTATCCCAAGCTGGCCCAGCAGCACCCGGAGTATCTGGTCAAACAGTTGCAGGAATTCAAGTCCGACAAGCGGGCCAATGCCATCATGAAGGGATTCGCAACCGCGCTGTCCGATGAAGACATGAAAAATGTCGCGTATTGGGTATCTGCCAAAAAGGCCAAGCCCGGTTCGGCAACCGACAAGCAATTGGTCATGTTGGGTGAGCGTATTTACCGTGGCGGTATTGCGGAGCGTCAGATCGCGGCCTGCGCCGGTTGCCACAGCCCCAATGGTGCTGGTATTCCCTCGCAGTATCCCCGTCTGAGTGGCCAGCATGCGGATTACGCCGTGGCGCAGTTGACGGCATTCCGCGACGGTATCCGCAAGAACAGTTTGCAAATGAACCAGGTTGCCGCCAAGCTGAATGATCGTGAAATTAAGGCGGTGTCTGACTACGTTGCGGGACTGCGGTAGAGTCCAAATCGAGTGGGCTTCGGTTTCATTTTGATACTGGGCCAGAAGTAAACGCTCAAATGGGCAGATTCGTCGCCAGAGGTCAGGAGAGAGGCACCGAGCCCCGTGGAAAAAACGCTTCTTGCTACCAATATCGTAGCAACTAGTAAAGAGCGATTACAACAACCGCTCCCCGCGCATTTGGTCTGCCATGGTGTCGCGTGACCGAATGAGATGGGCGTTTGAACCGTCCACCAGCAACTCGGCGGCTCTGGGCCGTGAGTTGTAATTGCTAGACATGCTCATGCAATAGGCGCCCGCAGACAGGACAGCGAGGTGGTCTCCGGCACGGACATTCAAGGACCGGTCGTGACCAATCCAGTCGCCGCTCTCGCAGACCGGCCCCACCACATCGCACAGTGCGGAGTCTGCATCACCCTGCTTGGACTGGGCCAGCGGCACGATGGCATGGTATGCCTGGTAGAGTGCCGGGCGGGGCAGGTCGTTCATGGCCGCGTCGACGATGCAAAAGTTCTTCTGCTCGCCCGGTTTCATGAACAGCACTTCCGTGACACAGACGCCAGCATTGCCCACCAAAGATCGGCCGGGTTCTATCATTAACTTGCGTTGACCAAAACCCCGGGCGTCGAGTTTGGCCAACAATTTGGCCCACAAGGTGTCGGCCGGGGGTGGTGTGTCGCCCTGGTAATCAATGCCCAGGCCGCCACCAAAATCGATGTGGTGGATGGAAATCCCGGCGGCCTCAATAGCCGTCACCAGATCCAGCATGCGGTCCATGGCATCCAGGTAGGGTGCTTCCTGCGTGATCTGCGAACCGATATGGCAGTCAATCCCGACAATCCGCAAGCCCGCCAGCGTGGCCGCGTGTTGGTAAGTTGCCAGTGTGCGTTCGTGCGCTATACCAAATTTGTTGCCCTTCAAGCCGGTGGAGATGTAGGGGTGGGTTTTGGGGTCGACGTTGGGGTTGACGCGGATGCTGATGGGGGCCGTTTTGCCCAGTTTCAGGGCCACGTCATTCAAGACCTCAATTTCGGCTTCACTTTCCACGTTGAAACAGCCGATACCAACTTGCAGCGCGTGCTGCATTTCATGGCGTGTCTTGCCTACACCGGAAAAAATAATGCGGGAGGGCACCCCCCCGGCTGCTAAAACACGTTCCAGTTCGCCGCCCGACACGACGTCAAAGCCACATCCAGCCCGCGCAAAAACCTGTAGTACCGCCAACGATGAGTTGGCTTTCATCGCGTAGCATATTTGCGCATCACGGCCAGCAAACCCACGCTGGTAAGCGGCAAGAGCCGCGAGCATGGCGGCCTTTGAGTAGACGAAAAGCGGTGTGCCGTGCTGTGCTGCCATCGCCTCCAAATCGCAATCTTCGATGTGAAGGTGTGAGTCCTTGTAGTGGATGTGGGGCTGACCCGGAAGTGCGGAAGGTGTCATGAAGCGCGGAGTTCCGAAGTGATGAGGAGGGCGAGAGGTGCGGCCAGTCCCGTCGCCGCTAAGGGTTTTTTGTTGGGTTGGGCCGGTGGCGTGGGCAAGTACAGGGAACCGGTCTGTCCGCAACTGACCAAAGTGGCCATGCACGCACCCAGCAAGAGCATCCTGACTAGAATTCGTTTTGATATCAACATGGTGAAATTGTAATGACTGACTCTGAATACATGGACCGCGCCGACGCTTTGTTAAAGGCGGTTGAGACCAACTGTGACCGCATCAATGATGAAACCGATGCCGACGTGGATAACCAGCGGGTCGGTGCCATGGTGACGCTGACGTTTGCAAACCGGAGCCAGATTGTTATCAACCAGCAAAAACCCTTGCATGAAATCTGGATGGCAGCCCGAGCCGGTGGTTTCCACTACCGATGGGTCGATGGTCATTGGCAAGATACCAAACACCAGGGAGAGTTTTTTGACGCGTTATCCGGCAACGCAACGGCACAGGCGGAACTGCCTTTGAAATTCACGCCCTGATCAGTTGCGGAACAGGTCCAGAATTTTCTTTTTCTCCTCTGCCGGTGGCAGTGGAATGGTGTTGTCTTCAGGTGTGTCGTCAAGTCCGACTGCCGAAACACCCGAACTCTTGACGTACTCGTCGTAGTACCACTCGCCACCTACATACACCACCCCCTCGGGTGCGCTGAGCTCCGAGACGGGTACGCCTTTTAGCGCATTCTCCATGAAGCTGATCCAAACCGGAAGGCTCAATCCGCCACCGGTTTCCCGGTCCCCCAATTTTCGCGGAGTGTCATATCCGATCCAGGTGACCGCCGTCAGCGTCGGGTGGAAGCCCGCAAACCATGCGTCCATCGAATCGTTCGTAGTCCCTGTTTTTCCATACACGTCGTGCCGTTTGAGGGTCGCCTGTGCACGTGCCGCCGTGCCGGAGCGGGTCACCTCCTGGAGCAGGCTGCTCATTAAAAAAGCATTCCTGGCGTCAATCGTGCGCTCGGCATCCTCCAAGGTGGGTACTTTGGGTTCTATGAGCACCTTGCCGCGTTGCTCGCTGATTCTGGACACCAGCCACGGATTCACACGGTATCCCCCGTTTGCAAACGTCGAATACCCTACCGCCATTTGCATGGGAGTCACCGCTCCGGCGCCGAGCGCCATAGTGAGGTAGGGCGGATGTTTTTCGCCTTCAAAACCAAATCGCGTGATCCAGTTCTGCGCATATTGGGTGCCAATGGAGCGCAGGATTTGGATAGAAATCATGTTTTTGGATTTGGCCAAACCCCGGCGCAAGGTCATAGGGCCCTCAAAAGTACCGTCGTAGTTCTTGGGTTCCCAGGGTTGACCTCCTGTGACGCCAGCGTCGAAAAAGAGCGGTGCGTCATTGATGATCGTGGCCGGCGTAAAACCTTTCTCCAACGCTGCTGAATAGATAAAGGGCTTGAAGCTTGAACCGGGTTGCCTCCATGCTTGCGCCACATGGTTGAACTTGTTCTTGGCAAAGTCAAAACCACCCACCAGTGCCTTGATGGAGCCGTCACGCGGGTCAAGGGCAACGAACGCTCCTTCTACTTCAGGCAATTGGGTGATCTCCCAAGTGTCCTTGGGTGTTTTTACGACGCGTATGATGGCCCCGCGGCGTAATTTGATATTCGGCGCAGCCTTTTCGGATAGGCCGGATTGAGCGGGTCGAAGGCCGTCGCCCGTAATCTCGACCAAGGCGCCACCTTGGCGCATCGCCTTGATTTTTTTCGGGTCGACCTCCAGCACCACCGCAGACATCACATCCCCGTTGTCGGGGTGGTCATCCAAGGCATCGTCAACCGCCTCTTCGGCTTCTTGCGGGTTGGTCGGTACCGTAATGAACTTCTCGGGTCCGCGGTAGATTTGACGCCTCTCGAAGTCCATGATGCCCCGCCGCAGTGCTTTGTACGCGGCGTTCTGGTCGGCCGTTCTCAGGGTGGTTCGCACGTCCAAGCCCCGGGTATAGGTCTCATCGCCGTACTGGGTGTACATCAATTGCCGCACCATTTCCGCGACATACTCCGCATGCACCGGGGGCGATCCATTGCCGGATTTGATCTTGAGTTCCTGTTTTTTCGCGGCTTGCGCTTCCTCTGTGTCAATGAATCCGTTTTCCAACATGCGGTCGATGATGTGGCGCTGGCGGATGCGCGCCCGCTGTGGGTTGCTAATGGGGTTGTAAGCCGACGGTGCCTTCGGCAGCCCGGCCAACATGGCCGCTTCGGCAATCGTGATGTCTTTCAGTGGCTTGCCATAGTAGGCTTCGGACGCAGCCGCAAATCCATAAGCGCGGTTACCGAGGAAAATCTGGTTCATATAGATTTCCAAGATTTGGTCCTTGGAAAGCATATGCTCCAGTTTAAATGTCAGCAGGATTTCGTAGATCTTCCGGGTGAAGGTTTTCTCTGAGGATAGATACACATTGCGCGCCACCTGCATCGTGATGGTTGACGCGCCTTGGCTCTTGGCCTTGCCAACGTTGGCCAAACCGGCTCGCAGTACGCCAAGGTAATCGACGCCACCATGTTGGTAAAAACGTGCATCTTCAATGGCCAACACCGCATTCGTCATCACTTTGGGTATTTCGGCGATCGGTGTCAGGTTTCGCCGCTCTTCCCCAAACTCGGCCAATAAATCACCTTCGGCGGAAAAAATGCGCAGTGGGAGCTTCGGCCGGTAATCTGACAAATCCGAAATATCAGGCAAATTAGGAAATGCAACCGCAAGAGCCAAAGCTACGAGCATTAACACAGATGCAATGCCTGCGACCACGATACCGATAGTCCATAACAAGACACGGATTAACCAATGCATGGGCGCCTTGGTCGTTCGAGTGGTATGGTTTTCTTTTTCAGGCTTTGTGGAAATCGATGGCATAACGGTGGCCCATGGGCGCTTAGATATTATAAAAAGCGCGTTGCTGCGGGCTCTGGGACATTCGAAACCGCATTGTTGCCGCTTCTAGCCGTGGCAACAAAATATGGCGATTCATTTTCAGAATGTCCCAAAACCGTCTGCTTTTGGCAACGCTTGAAATTGGCTAGATTTGAAAAAACCTTTGCGGGACAAGGAGCTTACTGATAGCATTCAAGTGATTTCTTAAGTCTGACCGGTGCGTGACCGGTTTGTTTCAGGGGACCGTTTTGATCTCTTTGGGGTCTTTATTTAGCAATCAGCCCGCACCCATGTTCGGGCTGGACATCAGTTCGTCCAGTGTAAAGTTGGTGGAGCTGGGACGCGACAAGGCGGGAAACCTGATGTTGCAGGCTTGCGCGATTGAGCCGCTGGAGCGCGGTTGGATCACCGACGGCAATATTGAAAAATTCGATGAGGTTGCCGGTGCGTTGAAGCGGCTGGTCAAAAAGAGTGGAACCAAGACCAAGAACGTGGCCATGGCACTGCCGCCCTCAGCTGTTATTACCAAGAAAATCATCTTGCCTGGCGGCATGTCCGACCAGGAGTTGGAGCAACAAGTCGAAAACGAGGCCAATCAGTACATCCCCTTTCCATTGGACGAGGTTAGCCTTGATTTTTGTGTCATTGGACCTAGCGCAACCTCCGCCGGTGATGTCGAGGTTTTGATCGCCGCCTCACGCAAAGAGAAAGTACAGGACATCCAGGGCTTGGCTGAGGCCGCTGGATTGACCCCCGTGGTAGTGGATGTCGAATCCTATGCGTCTCGGTTGGCGGCCGGCCGATTGATTGAGAATCTGCCCAACAAAGGCGCAGGGCTGATCGTGGCTTTGTTTGAGATCGGGGCGTTGACAACCAGTATGCAAGTGTTGCGAGACGATGATGTGCTGTATGACCGCGACCAAGCGTTTGGCGGAGCACAACTCACACAACTCATCGTCAGACAGTATGGATTTTCTCAGGAAGAAGCGGAAAGCAAGAAACGCAGCGGCGAATTGCCAGAAGACTATGAGTCGACGGTTTTGAACCCGTTTATCGAGACCATGGTCCAGGAATTGGGTCGTGCATTGCAGTTCTTCTTTACCAGCACGCCTCACAATAAAGTGGACTACATCATGTTAGCGGGCGGTTCCGCTGCCTTGCCAGGACTTACGGCTGCGGTCACGCAGCACACTACATTTCCATGCAGTCTGCTCAATCCGTTTGACGGTATGGAAATTGGAGACGGCGTCCGTCTCAAAAAGATGACGCGTGAAGCACCGTCTTATCTGACGTCTTGCGGATTGGCTTTGCGGAGGTTTGCGCAGTGATTCTGATCAACCTGCTCCCGCACCGTGAAGCTGCCCGCAAACGGCGCCGTGACGTCTTCAACGTGTCACTGGCCGCATCGGCCATATTCGGCGGTCTGATAGCCGGTGCAGTGTTTCTCTGGTATCAGGCTGCTATCTCAGTGCAACAAGGCACCAATTTGACGCTGGAATCGGAGATCAAGAAGCTCGAGGGCCAGATTAAGGAAATCAGCGGTTTGGAGGGGGAGATCACTGCGTTGCGTGCACGACAGCAGGCCGTTGAGGATTTGCAGTCGGATCGAAATTTGCCCGTGCATCTGTTGACTGAAATTGTCAATCAACTACCAGATGGTGTTTATGTTTCGAAAATGGTACAACTGGATCAGTCCGTAACCATCAACGGCGTAGCGCAATCCCAAGAGCGGGTGTCTGAACTCTTGCGCAATTTGGCTACCAAAACGCCGTGGTTTACCAAACCCGAGTTGGTTGAGATTGTTACTGGTACTGTGGCCTTGACACCCAAGGACTTGAGGCGGGTTTCGAATTTCACTATGCGAATTCGTTTGGTTCGTGCCAGCGAAGCGGAAAAAGCAAGTGCAAAGCCAGGTGCTGCAGCTTCAGCGGCAGTGGTAAATGCGGCAGGTTCGGCTGCTTTGCCGTCGGCTGTTGAAAAGAAATAGCAGGAATCTAAATGGCTACCAAATCTTTAGGTTCGATCGACTTTGCGCTAATCCAGGAGAAAGTGGCATCCCAGTTTAAGGATCTTGATCCCAAAGATCCTTCCTCTTGGCCCCCCTTTCCGCGCTACGCATTGTTCCTGGTGGTCACCGTGGCGGTGGTTGTTGCCCTGTGGTTTGTCTGGCTCAGCGGGTCTGATGAAGTGTTGCAACAGGAACAGGAAAAAGAGGGGAAGTTACGCATCGATTACAAAGCAAAATTGACGAAAGCCGTCAATCTGGATGTCTTGAAGAAGCAGCGTGAGCAAGTACAGCAGTACGTAACACAGCTCGAAAAACAGTTGCCGAGTAAAGCAGAAATGGACGCCTTGTTGTCCGATATCAACCAAGCCGGTTTGGGTCGCAGCCTGCAGTTTGATTTGTTCCGGCCAGGCCAAGTGGCAGTCAAAGACTATTACGCAGAACTCCCCATCACTATCAAAGTGGTTGGAAAATACCATGATATTGGGGCATTTGCTTCAGATATTGCCAATCTGTCGCGGATCGTGACTCTCAACAACTTGAGCATTGCCCCGAGAGCCGACGGCAATCTGATTCTCGACTCCACAGCCAAAACCTTCCGGTATCTGGATCAAAATGAAGTGGCTGCACAGAGCAAGTCTGCCGGTAAGGGTGGCAAAAAATGAAGAGTGCAAATTGGCCAGTCATAGCCCTTGCTGCAGGGCTGTTGGGTGGATGCGGGTCGTCCAAAGAGGATGACATTCGCCAGTGGATGGTGGAGGAACGAAATCAGACGCGCCCTAAAGTGGCACCCATTCCCGCACCCAAACAATTCAAACCTGAAGCGTACACCAATGCAACTGCAATGGAACCGTTCAGCAATCAGAAATTGACGCAAGCGTTGAAGCGCGATTCGGCTCAGGTGGCGGCGAATGGCGCACTGGTGGAACCAGAGCTTGCGCGTCGCAAGGAGCCAATGGAGGCGTTTCCGTTGGACACCATGACGCTGGTGGGAAGCATTGTCAAAGCGGGGCAGCCCGTAGCATTGGTTGTCGCAGAAGGCTTGCTCTACCAAGTCAAATTAGGAAGTTACTTGGGCCAGCATTATGGTCGCGTAACGAAGATCAGTGAGTCGGAGGTTACGTTGCGTGAAATTGTTCAGGATGCCGCCGGAGAGTGGATTGAACGCATTGCAACACTGCAATTGCAAGAGAGGGCTAAATGAAAAATCAAAATCCTTGGTCGGGGACAAACATGTGGCGGTGCATCGTATTCGCAGCGATTTTGCCATGGTGGGGCTTTGCTCAAGCCCAAACTGCCATCGAGGCCGTGAGTGGGTCAATTCAAAGTGGTGCTGAGGTTGTACGCATTGATCTTTCTAAAGAACTTACGGCGCTGCCATCGGGGTTTGCTATTCAATCGCCAGCGCGGATCGCATTGGATTTCCCTGGGGTTTCGAGCGCCATGGGTCGCTCCACCATCGATCTGAATCAAGGTAACTTGAAATCGGTCAGCGTTGTTCAGGCAGGTGAACGGACGAGGGTTGTTTTGAATCTGAAGACCCCGTCCGCGTACAAGGCGGAAATTCGTGGCAAGTCGTTGTTCATCGTATTGGACTCTGGGGTCGCAAGTACACCGGCTGTGGCTGTGGTAGCCAACTTCGCGGAGACGCGCAGTCGCGACTCCCTTCCGCTGAAGGACATGGATTTCCGTCGTACAAACGAAGGTGCCGGCCGGGTTATTGTGACGCTGCCCAACAACCAAGTGGGAGTGGACATACGTCAACAAGGCCAGACCTTGGTCGTTGAATTCATGAAGTCTTCGCTACCGGAGGGCTTGCGCCGTCGTTTGGACGTGGCTGACTTTGGAACGCCCATCAAGTCGGTGACCACTACTCAGTCTGGAGAACGGGTGCGGATGGTCATCGAGCCAACTGGGCAGTGGGAGCATAGCGCCTACCAGAGTGATGAGCAGTTTGTGATTGAGGTAAAGGAAATAAAGATAGATCCCAAGAAACTCACGCAAGGAGTGGGTTATTCGGGGCAAAAACTGTCCTTGAATTTCCAGAATATTGAAGTGCGCTCCTTGCTGCAGGTAATTGCAGACTTTACGAACTTCAATATTGTTACGTCTGACTCTGTATCGGGCGCTGTTACATTGCGCTTGCAGGATGTTCCATGGGACCAGGCGCTTGAAATTATTCTGCAGGCCAAAGGCCTTGGCATGCGCAAATCCGGGAACGTGCTGTGGGTTGCACCAAAGGACGAAATTGCAGCCAAAGAAAAGATCGATTTGGAGTCCGCCGTGGCCATTCAGGGGCTGGAGGCGCTGCGCACGCAATCCTTCCAAATCAACTACGCAAAAGCTGCAGAGATTGCGGCACATTTGAAGGCTGGCGGCGCCGGCGCAAACGCTGAGGCCAGAATTTTGAGTGCACGAGGCAGCGTCATTGCCGAGCCGCGAACCAACCAGCTCTTTGTCACAGATATTCCGAGCAAGCTTGAGCAGATACAGCAACTCGTCCTGAAGCTGGACATTGCGGTTCGGCAAGTCCTGATCGAGGCCCGAATTGTTGAGGCAACGGATACCTTTGGCAAGTCGCTGGGTGTCAAGTTGGGAGGTGTCGACTCAAGGGCGCAGATGGGTGGCGACGGTGGTTACCAGGTTAGTGGTGATAACCGCGTGGCCTTCGGAACCAGTTATTCGAACCTGACCTACACCACGTCCAATAAGGTCGAAGGCCAACTTGATGCCGGTGGCCAGTTTTTGACGATGCCAGCGGTTGTCAACTATCCTGCGTTGTCGTCTCCCGCTGCATTTGCGGTTTCCATTTTTAATACTGCGGCCAATCGTTTTTTGAACCTTGAAATTTCCGCCCTCGAAGCGGATGGCAAGGGTAAAGTTGTGTCGAGCCCACGTGTTGTGACAGCGGACCAGGTTAAGGCGACGATAGAGCAGGGGGAGGAATTGCCATACCAGGTGGCATCTGCTAGCGGAGCGACCTCGATCGCGTTTAGAAAGGCCAATTTGAAACTGGAAGTAACACCACAGATTACTCCTGAGGGAAGCATTATTCTGAAACTCGACGTTACCAAGGACACCGTGGGGCGCGTGACGTCAGCGGGTTTTGCCATCAATACCAAACATATCAATACAGAGGTTTTGGTTGAGAATGGTGGTACGGTCGTTATCGGTGGTATCTATACCGAGAACCAGGCGGAAGATGAAACGCGAGTCCCCTTGCTTGGCGACATACCAGTCGTTGGAAATCTATTTAAATCCAAGGTTCGTTCCACCCAAAAGACCGAATTGCTGGTGTTTATCACTCCGAAGACGATTGCTGACCGTGGTGCGGCACGATAATTCTTCTTCATTGGAAAACTAAAGAGTATCCCTATGCGTGTCATATCCTACCTGTCGACGTTCCTGATGGTTGCCTTCCTTGCCGCTTGCGGTGGTGGCGGTGGGTCGCCGGGCTTGAGTTCAGGTGCAACTCCAACGACAACAGCATTCTTCACGACTGTTCCGTCGGCTGGATTGACGTTGGCCAAAGGCGTGTCCAACTCGTTTGCAATCGGTGGAGGCACACCGCCCTACTTGGCAACCAGTAGCAATCTGGCCATCGCTAGCGGCTCAGTCAATGGCACGGTTTTGTCAATTGCTGGCGTAGGAGCGGGAGCAACATCCATTGATGTTCGTGACTCGGCGGGCGCCACGAAGGCGGTCACGGTAACTGTCACAGAGTCGGCAGCTCCGACACCAGTAACCATGTTTACGACGGCCCCATCGAATGTCAGTATTGCCAATGGAACAACCGTGTCCTACACCATCACAGGTGGCAAAACCCCGTACACCGTCACCAGCGACGACCTCAGCGTATTGCGTGCAACTGTCAGTGGATCAAATTTGTCAGTCAGTGCCGTTGGTGGCGGAAGCGCCAACCTGACCATCAAGGACGCTGATGGTGCCAGCAGTATCTCTATCGCTGTAACGGTCGGGTCTTCGACCAAGTTCTTCATGAATGCACCGGGATCCGTGAACATGGTGCCAGGCGCTTCTGCCACCTATTTGTTGAGTGGCGGTACAGCGCCCTACAGCGTAGTCAGCAGTGATGTGCGTGTTGCCAACGGTGGCATTGTCGGGACGGCATTGACTGTTTCAGCGGTAGCTGTCGGTAGTGCGAGTCTGCAGATAACAGATGCGTCGGGTACTTCTCTGACTCTGTCGATTACGGTTGCAGTGCCGCCATCGACCACAGCCGTCAGTCAGGACCCCGTATTGAAGTCTCCGACTTTGCGTGACGCGGCCGGGCTCACTACCAACTCTCTTGCCGCCTCCGGAAATACATTGCTGAGCGTAACTTTAACTGACCCCAGCGGGCTGGGCATCCCCAATCAGGTGATTGACGTCGCCGGTGACCCGACACAAGTGGTCTTTCCAGAAGGTAGCGCTGGTCTGACCAATTCTTCCGGAGTCGCTACTATCAAAGTAGCACGGGCATCGCTGTTGGCAAGTGGAGCGGGTTCATTGACCTTAACCTATAGCTACAAGGTTGGGGCGTTTGCCGCTTATCCCAATGGAAGCCTGCCACCCACTGCCAATAAGGTCATAACTACTTTTATTGGTTACCAGCTCTCGGCGTCGAACATTACGCTGACCAATCTGGACGTTGGGACTGGAACCTTGGCGGCATACGGAACACGTCAGGTGTCGGTCCAGGCCAACGTCAACGGAGTTGCGGCGACTGGAACGCCGGTTCAGGTGAACTTTACCGCGAGTTGTGGGCAGATATCGCCCGCCACCGCTTCTACCAATAGCAGCGGACTGGCTGTAGTTAGCTACACGGCAACGGACGCACTTGGCACAACCCCGAGCACATTGGGGTGCAGTGGTAAAACGGTTGAAATTACTGCAAGCACGGTCGGCGCGACGGTTGTTTCTAGAACTTTGAATATCGCGGCGGCACCAGCAACCAATCTCAGTTTCGTTAGTGCCACTCCATCCCGAATTTATCTTGATGGTGCTGGTGGACCTACCCAATCCATTGTTGAATTCAAGTTGGTCAATGCACGTGGTGAAGCGATCCTGGGTCAAGACGTCTCATTGACACTCAAGACATTGAATGGTGGTATTCCAAAGGCGTCTATTGGTTCGGTCGGAAGCCTTGCGGCCGTTCGTATCACTACAGACGCCGATGGAAAGGTTTCCGTGCCGGTGTTTTCGGGTACCGTTCCGACCAGTGTGTTGGTGAACGCGGCACTGGTTTCGAACCCACTTATCCAAACCGATTCTGCTGTTTTGACCATTGCATCCGGTCGCCCAGCTCAGATGCGTGTCAGTCTGTCTATTGGGGAACGAGCGATCAGGGGATTCAATTTCGACGGATCGGAAACGACGGTGACTTTATCGTTGGCTGACCGTCAAGGCAATCCGGTTCCGGACGGTACTGCAGTAAACTTTGTCACTGAGGGTGGCGTCATGATCCCACCCGTTTGCACAACCGGTGGAGTCGCCGGAAATTCACAATGCAATGTGAAAATTCGTACGCAGAATCCCCGGCCTGTAAACGGGCTGGTGACGATTTTGGCCTATGCTGCTGGTGAGGAAGATTTTGTGGACGCTAATTTCAACAATGTTTTCGATTGCGGAGAAGCGTATACGGACCTTGGCATTGCTTACAGAGACGACACTGCAACCGTGCTTGGCGCCGTCAATGCATTTGTTACTGGCGAGTTCTCTGTGCCCAGAAGTGCGTCTGCAAGTGCGTGTGCGACGGGCGTCACTCCTTCACCTACAGTTGGAGACGGGGTATGGGGTGCGGCCGATGTGAGAATGCAAACTATAGTTGTATTCTCCACGGATGACCTGAACATACTGTCGCCCACTTGGACCAGTGTTGCGTCTGCGCAATGGGGCGGCACCGTTGTTGCCAGTCAGTTGGACGTTTCTGTTCAGGATTTGAACGGTAATAGTGTTCCAACAGGCAGTACCATTGCGGCATTGGCAACGGATACATCGATTGCGTTGCCGACAACAGGAGGAGCAACCCCTGTTATTGGTACTTGCTCCGTATCGGGTCAATCGCACGTTGCCGTGCCGAACAGTTTGTCTCCCTTGCCATTGAGCATTTATTTGAAGGATTGTGTGACTGGCGACCAGGTCAAGGTCACAGTCACTACTTCCGCAGGCGTCAAAGCAATAACCTTCGCCGTTCCATAAGCTGGCTGGAAGACTGGATTCGCCTGCCGTGATCGCCCTCGTAGGCCTCCCAGGCTCAGGCAAATCCACGGTCGGGCGGCAACTTGCTCGGCGGTTGCAGGTTCCGTTTTTTGACTCGGACCATGTCATCGAGGAGCGACAGGGGTACTCGATCAAGGAGGCGTTTCTACGGTATGGGGAGGATCGCTTTCGTGATCTCGAAGAAGTCGTGCTTGACGAGTTGTCACAAAACCCGCAGGCCATCATCTCAACCGGTGGTGGCGCAATATTGAAAGCGGCAACGCGTCAAAGGCTTCGTGAACGCGGCCACGTGGTCTATCTAAATTCCACTCCTGAAGAGTTGTACAGGCGACTGCGCCACGATACCAACCGTCCTTTGTTGCAAGTTGCCGATCCTTTGAGCCGATTGCGGGATCTGTACGCGGTACGTGATCCTTTGTACCGTGAAGTGGCGCACTTTGTGATTGAGACCGGCCGACCTTCCGTGGCCTCCCTGGTCAACATGATCTTGATGCAATTGGAACTTGCGGGTCTGGTCCCTAGCGCTTGAGCGGCCGTCGTTTCCGCCAACGCCTTACGCCGAGGCGGAAATTTTGACTGCCGCTGGCCCTGACAACTCGACATTTTCCAATCCTCTAAACTAAGGAGTTATGCACTCTCCTACACCACCCCAGCAGGTCCACATCGACCTTGGCGATCGCAGTTATCCCATTCTGATCGCATCTTCTCTGTTGGATAACGCCGCTACCTTCGCCAATTTGCCTGCCGCCAGCAGTGCGTTGATTGTGAGCAACACGACGGTCGCGCCCCTGTATGCGCAGCGCCTGCACACGGCACTGCAATCCCGCTACAAGAATGTTCACCTGGTGACATTGCCCGATGGCGAAGAGTACAAGACCTGGGAGACATTGAACCTGATTTTTGATGCCTTGCTTGAAAACACCTGTGACCGCAAGACGGTGTTGTTTGCATTGGGCGGCGGCGTGGTCGGCGACATGACTGGATTTGCGGCCGCGAGTTATATGCGCGGTGTTCCGTTTGTGCAAATTCCAACCACCTTACTGTCGCAAGTCGACTCGTCCGTTGGCGGCAAGACCGGCATCAACCACCCGCACGGCAAGAACATGATTGGCGCGTTCTACCAACCATTGGCGGTCGTGTGTGATCTGGATACGCTCAAGACCTTGCCGGACCGTGAACTCAGTGCCGGCCTGGCCGAGGTCATCAAATACGGCCCCATTGCCGACGATTCTTTCCTGGACTGGATTGAAGGCAATATGGATCGTTTACTGGCGCGCGACGTGGACGCACTGGCTTTTGCCGTGAAACGCAGTTGCGAGATCAAGGCCTGGGTGGTGGCGCAAGATGAGCGCGAGTCCGGCTTGCGCGCGATCCTGAACTTTGGCCATACATTTGGTCACGCCATTGAGGCGGGTATGGGCTACGGCCAGTGGTTGCATGGTGAGGCGGTCGGTTGCGGCATGGTCATGGCAGCAGAACTGTCATGCCAACTGGAGCTTGTAGACGCGCATTTCGTGACGCGTTTGCGTACGCTGATACAGCGCGCCGGCTTGCCGGTGATCAGCCCGCGCCTGCGACCAGACGATAACGCCGGTCGTTACCTGGACTTGATGCGGGTCGACAAGAAGTCCGAGGCCGGCGAGATCCGTTTTGTCGTGATTGACGGCGCCGCCCATGCTGCTGTACGGGGTGCCGAAGAAGCCGTGGTGCGCCGGGTGATTGATGCCTGCTGCGCATGAAATGCTATCAAGTATATAGCAAACTATTGAATATTCACGGGGGCTTGTTCGCTCTTTTGCTTGTATGAATTTGGCTTCATACGCTTGCGACCCGGCGCACTCACGTGGCAGGCGGTACCCAGAAGAACCGGCTCCAACACGCACGGCCTTTCAGCGTGACCGCGACCGCATTGTTCATTCCACCGCTTTTCGGCGACTGGTCTACAAAACGCAAGTCTTTCTCAACCATGAAGGTGACCTCTTTCGCACGCGCCTGACCCATTCATTGGAAGTTGCCCAACTGGGAAGATCGATCGCCAGAACACTGCAACTCAACGAAGACTTGGTGGAAGCCATCGCCCTGGCCCATGACCTGGGGCACACGCCCTTTGGACACGCTGGTCAGGATGCGCTGAATGATTGCATGCGCGACCATGGCGGCTTTGAGCACAACCTGCAGAGCCTGCGTGTGGTGGACCGGCTGGAGGAGAGTTACCCTCAGTTTGACGGTATCAACCTCTGTTTTGAAACCCGCGAGGGCATTCTCAAACATTGCAGTCGGATCAACGCTGAGGCCCTGGAGGCCGTTGAGCCGGGCGGTGTGGGGCGTCGCTTTCTGGTGGGTGGGCAGCCGAGTCTGGAGGCGCAACTATGCAATCTGGCGGACGAAATTGCCTACAACGCGCATGACATGGACGATGGCGTGCGATCGGGTCTGATCACGATGGATCAATTGCAGGAAGTAGGTTTGTTTGCAGTTTATTGTGCGCAGGCTTTGCAGGACTATCCCGAGTTGGCAACCCCTAATAAGCAGCGTCGCCTGCTTTTTGAAACGATACGCCGCATGTTGAGCGCCCAGGTGTATGACCTGATCAACGTCAGCCAACGCGCGTTAAGAGATGCAGCCCCCCAAAACCCAGATGCCGTGCGGGATATGCCGCCCCTGTTGGCCTTCAGCGAAGACATGCGAAGCCAGTCTCAGCAATTAAAGAAATTTCTATTTCGCAATCTGTACCGGCATCCCCAGGTCATGGCCACCACTGGAACGGCGCAGTTGGTGGTGCGTGAGTTGTTTGCGGCCTATGTGTCTGCACCGCACGAAATGTCCGATAGTTTTTCCGCTGGCATCGAGCGCACAGCTACGGTTCAGCCCGATGGCAATGCCGTAGTGTGTGTCGTGGCCGACTACATCGCAGGCATGACCGACCGGTTTGCGGCCCGTGAACACGCCCGCTTGACCGGAAAGCAGTTGCTCGTTTAATCCGACCGTGCAGCACGCCAACTCGGTAAAATTGTATGGTTTAGTGGCCTGCCCGGAGGGATTGTGAGTTTTTTGAATCAGCTAAAAATGCAGGCCAGCGCTTTGCAGAATGAGCAGGTCGCCCAGTTGCAGAACTTGGAGGAAAACGCGGACAAGACGGAGCGTGCCTGCAAAATCGTTTGGCAATACCTGCAAGAACTGGCGCGCCAGTTAAGTGTCATTGCTCCCGAGGCTCCGCGATTTTCCCTGGATGGCAAGACCTACTGGCCGCCAATGAAATTGGTCAATTTCCGGGCGGACGCCCGAAAAAAGAAGTTACGCGACAAAGACGTCTACGACTACATCGCCGTCGGTTGGGAGATTGTTCCCAGCGTTGGTGCGCCGATTTCGGGATCTGTCAGCGTCAATTTCCCACCGGAACTGGAGCGTGTGCAGAAACGCCTGGCATTTGGCCATGTCGAGCATGAGCGCAAGGACGTGCGCCACCCAGAAAAAAATACATTGCAGGCCATCCGGTTTGACTATGTCACACAAGCGCGTGGCAATGTCACTATCACCGCGGACCACAACAATGCACAACTGGTGTTTCGCCTGGCCAATGCCGACGGATTTGGCGTATCCAGCACAACGTGGCAGGCCGAACGCCTGAACAACGAGTGGATGGACGAGTTGGCGAAATTGATCGTCGCCCAACCCAGCCGTTTTGCATGAGTGCTGGCGCAGGCGCAACCGATGATGCGGTCATTGAAGACACCCGCAACTGGCTGCGGCGCGCCGTCATTGGTTTGAACCTGTGCCCGTTCGCCAAGTCGGTGGATGTCAAGAACCAGGTGCACTATGCGGTGACCCGCAGCGTAGGCTTCAAGGACCTGTTGGCAGACTTGAAGCAAGAGCTTAATGCGCTGGCAGCCCTCGAACCTAGTGAAAGGGATACTACACTTTTCATAGCACCCGACGGGTTGGCGGACTTTCTGGAGTTCAATGACTTTCTGGCCCAGGCCAACCGCCTGTTGAGCAAGATGGGTTATGAGGGCGTGTTCCAGATCGCCAGCCTGCATCCGCACTACCAGTTCGCCGACGCACCGCCGGATGCCGTCACCAACTGCACCAACCGCGCGCCGTATCCGACGCTGCACCTGTTGCGTGAGGACAGCATTGACCGCGCGGTGAAAGCCTTTCCCCATGCCGAGGCCATTTTCGAGA
>ERZ724520.550-NODE-550-length-19837-cov-4.830300_pt1 | contig 19837 bp, 10 predicted proteins | sample MGYA00376053_ERZ724520 | MGnify/ENA primary metagenome ERZ724520 (study PRJEB28724, sample SAMN07190886) | activated sludge metagenome | isolation source: activated sludge of sewage treatment plant in Hong Hong | place: USA: Christiansburg, Virginia | collected...
TGGAGAAATTATGGTTCTAATTCAATTTTTTGAAAATCAACCAGAAAATATTGAATTACTGCTAAATCATTTAAAAATTACCTTCCCACAAATTACTTCATTACAATATGTAATTAACCAAAAAGGAAACGACACTTTACAAGATTTAAGTATTATTACTTTTTATGGAAGGGATCACATCTTCGAAGAAATGGAAGGTTTAAAATTTAAAATTTCGGCAAAATCTTTTTACCAAACAAACTCTCCACAAGCCTATGAATTATATAAAATAACACGTGATTTGTGCCAATTACAAGGTAATGAGGTAGTTTATGATTTATATACAGGCACTGGAACAATTGCAAATTTTGTTTCTAAAAAAGCAAAAAAAGTAGTAGGAGTAGAATATGTTGAGGATGCCGTAATAGATGCAAAAAACAACTCGGAATTTAATAATATCCATAACACAAGTTTTTTTGCTGGTGATATGAAAGATGTATTAAACCAAGAATTTATTAATACTCATGGTAAACCTGATGTAATAATAACTGACCCACCACGTGCTGGTATGCATGAAGATGTAATTGCTGTATTACTTAAAGTGGGTGCTCCAAAAATTGTTTATGTGAGTTGTAATCCTGCCACTCAAGCTCGTGATTTGGCAATGATGATGGAGCATTACGAAATAAAAGAGATACAACCTGTAGATATGTTTCCACAAACTGCTCATGTTGAAAACGTTGTATTACTTGTTAAAAAGTAAAAGTCATAATTTTAACATTTAGCGTAACCTTTCTGCTTCTTATTAAGTTTAATATTAATAGTATTAACCTAAACACTCATTTTTATGACCACTACATTTGAAAATATAGAAAAAGAAAAAATTGAAAGCCTAAAATTCCCTCAAACAGAAGTTTTAACTGACAATAACCTTATAAAAGAACGTGAATCTGAGCTTAATAGGGCATTATCTTTAGGGAATTTGGAACACACTAAAATTAAAATTTACTTTGAAGATGATACTTCGCGAAAGCTAGTAGAAACTACAGTATGGGGAGTTACAGATAAACGAGTTATTTTAAAACAAGGCGTTGTAATTCCTATAAATAGAGTTCATAAAATCTCATTATAATTTATTAAAACTATTTTTGATAAATAACTTACAATTAACATAGATTTAGTATTTTTAACAAAAAACAGGTTTGTTTCATCGCTCTTTATTTTAAGGGAGGAAAGTCCGGGCAACACAGAGCAATATGCCATTTGAAAAAGTGGGTACGTAATTAGGAATAACACGTAACAGATAGTGTCGCAGAAAACCAAGTAGCCTCAAGAAATTGGGGTCATAGTGAAAATGTGAGGTAAGAGCTCACATGTTTAGTTAGTAATAATTAAATAGGACAAACCTCTTATGTTGTAAGGCCATGTAAACTTTAATTTTGTGGCTGCTCGCCACAATAGCTTAGGCTATATTAGAGAGGGTAGGCTGCATAGATAAATGATGAAAGTTCTGCTTGCAGAATACAGAACCCGGCTTATAGAACCTGTTTTTTTTAATTAAATAATATGCTAAAACGCTATTTATATATTTTTTTGGTTGTTTTTCTTTCAAAAACTACTAAAGCTGCATGTCCTCAGATATACGATTATTTAGGAAATTTATCAAGCCACCCATATTGGATTAGTTGTACAGGTGGTGCTTATAATCTCAATTTTATTTCCAATTCAAGTTGGGGAGCATATACAATAGACTGGGGCGATGGTTCTCCTATTACATCTGGTAGTTCTTACATCGCCAATACAATAGTACCACATAACTATTCTGCAGCAATTGATACTTTTATTGTAACACTATCAATTCCTAGTAGTTCATGTACTATGACTGGGGTAGTTGTAATGGAAAAACCAGTAAATGCATCTATTCAAATTCCTATTGGCGGTGTAACAACAGCATGTGCTCCAAGTGCCTTATTATTTACCAATTCGAGTACAGATGTATCTGAAACTACCGTTTTTACTTGGGATTTTGGTGATGGAACTGGAACATCAGTTTATAGTTATACAAATGCGGGGCAAACTTTATCTCATACATACTTAAGAGGAACTGTAACTTGTACTACCACTGTAACCTTAACCGCTAAAAATTACTGTACACCTGCCCCAACTATTGCAAGGTTTACTCCTATACAAATTTACGATATAGATGTTGCAGCCATTACACCTTCTGCTTTTGTAAAATGTTGGCCAGATAATACTTTTACTTTTAATAATACAACAAATAGAAACTGTGTACCACAAGGAAATACTTTCCAAAGGCAAGAAAAATGGAATTTCGGAAATTATTGGGGACTTGGGCATGATTCTATAGTTGGTTGGGTACCATGGCCACCAACCTTACCTTATACCATATCCTATCCATCTGTAGGTAACTATTCAGTTCAATTACAAGATAGTAATTTATGTGGTGTTGATACAAAAACAATTATTGTAAGTATTGTAAATCCGCCAACAGCTGGTGTAATTGCTCCATCTGGTCCTTTATGCCAAAGTGCTAATATTACATTTACAAATACAAGTGCTACTGGGTATTTGTATAAGTGGAACTTTGGTGATGGTGGTGGATTTATTTCCAGACCATTTGGCCCACAATCTCATTCCTATGCATTACCAGGAACTTATACTATTTCGGTAGTAGCTTTAGTTGGTGGTGGCGGTGCTGCGTGTACTGATACTGACAAGGTAGTAATAACTATTTTACCAAAACCAACAGCCAGTTTTAGTGTTACTCCAAATACAGGTTGTAATCAAATAATTGGTGCCGCATTCACAGATTTATCTACAAGCGCTGTTGCATGGAATTGGAATTTTGGAAATGGGAATACCTTTGTTGGAAGTACACCTCCAACTCAAAATTATTTAAGTGTGGGAAGTTTTGTTGCTTCATTAACAGTAACGGCAGCTAACACGTGCGTAAATACATTTACTGCACCAATAACAGTTTACTCAAAACCTGTTGCTTTATTTTCACCAACAGCAGCTTGTGTGGGATCGGTTGCTAGTTTCACAGACAATTCTACTTTTGGCTTATCAGACCCAATTACAACTTGGCACTGGAATTTTGGAGACGCTTCACCTACTGCAACAGCAAGTATTCAAAATCCAAACCACACCTATACTTTACAAAATACCTATACAGTTCAATTAATTGTAAATACAGCACATTGTGGCGACACTCTTGAACAACCAATTGTCATTAATATTAAACCTACATCCAATTTTACTTTTGCTCCAATAAATGGATGCCCTACTCTATCTGTTAATTTTACTAATACCTCAATTAATGCAACAAGCTATTTTTGGGATTTTGGAAATTTAAGTACATCCACAGCAACAAATACAAACAGTACTTATAACAATACATTAACTGTAAATAATGATTATACCGTTTCTTTAACCGCTAGTACAGCTTTAGGATGTAGCGATACAAAAACAGCTGTAGTTACTGTATTTCCAAAACCTAAAGCGTTATTTACAACTAATGCATTAGCTGGATGTTCGCCAGTGGCAGCAACTTTTACCAATAGTTCAACTGGAGCACTAAGCTATAATTGGGATTTTGGAGATGGTTCTAGCAGCGGTATTAGCACAAGTGTTTTTTCTCATACATATGTAAATACAACATTAGTTATTCAAATATATACGGTTCAATTAGTAGCTACTAGTAGTAATGGTTGCAAAGACAGCATGCAATTAACAGTTACAGCTTATCCACGCCCTATTTTTAATTTTACAATGGTTCCAAATACTGGTTGTTCTCCATTAAGTATAAATTTCCCTCCAGTTTTAGGTGCAGTAACATACCAATGGGATTTTGGTGATGGAAGTCCTGCATCTTTCATAGCAAACCCAACGCATGTTTTCACTAATACCACAACTGTTAATCAAACCTATACTGTTCAGCTAATTGCCTCAAATGCGTTTTCTTGTATTGATACAACGTATGGATATCCTATTGTTTTTGCTAACCCCATATCAAATTTTGCTTTTACACCTACTGTAGGCTGTTCGCCATTACCTATAACATTTACTAATACAAGCACAAGCGGAACAAGTTACTTATGGAAATTTGGAGATGGATTTACGGCATCCACAACTAACGCTTCGCATACTTATACAAATGCCAGTAGCACTAGTAATCAAAGTTACACATGTTCTTTAGTTGCAATTTCTTCAAACGGATGTAGAGATTCTGTATCAAAACCAATTTTATTATTATTTAAGCCAAAGGCAAATTTCACAGTTGACACACCTAGTTGTTCACCAAAAATATTAACTTTTACTAATACGTCTAGTGGTGCTTTAACTTATAATTGGGATTTTGGAACTAGTACTTCTACTGCTACAAATACAACTCATCAATTTATAAATACTACATCTTCAATTATTACAAACACAGTTCAATTAATTGCAACCTCTGTAAATAATTGTAAAGACACTTTAATTGTACCAATAAATATTTATCCAAAACCTGAATTCACAATAATTTCAAATCCAGATAGTGGTTGTACCGCATTAACTGTTTGTTTTCCTCCAATAATTGGCGTATCGAGTTACCAATGGAATTTTGGAGATGGCAATGTTGCCATGACGGGTAGTGTTTGTAATACATTTTATAATAATTCACAAGCTGATAAAACCTTTACCGTTCAATTAATAGGTACAAATAGTTATGGTTGTAAAGATACATCAACAAAAGTGATAAAAGTTTTCCCTAAGCCAATTGCATTGTTCCAAGCAAACCCTAACACTGTTTTTGTGCCAAATGATCCCGTAAATTGTACTAATTTATCTACTGGTGCCACTAGTTTTAATTGGGAATTTGGAGATAACACTTCTTCAGTTGAAAGTAATCCATCTCATTTGTATCAAAATGCTGGATCGTATCAAATTACTTTAATTGCAACAAGTAATAGAGGCTGCAAAGATACGTTTGAATTACCATCAAAAATTATTGCACAATTAGAAAGTGATATAGACGTGCCAAATGCTTTTTCTCCAAATCCAAATGGTGGTAATGGTGGCGCATTTGGAAGTAATGATTTAAACAATGATGTTTTTCATCCTGTATTAAGAGGTATAGATAAATATGAATTAAATATTTTTTCGAGATGGGGAGAATTATTATTTGTTTCGAAAGATGTAAATATTGGATGGGATGGGTACTACAAAGGCAAAATGTGTACACAAGATGTTTATGTTTGGAAAATAATTGCAACAACAATTGACGGTAAAAAAATAAATAAATCGGGTGATTTATTATTATTAAGATAAAAACTATTTTTAAAATTGAAACAAGTACTATTCATATTTCTAATTATTTATCTCAATAATGCTTTGGCACAAGTTAAAGTTAATTCAAAACTTTATGTAAAAGATTTAAAAGAAGCAGATATCCTATTTGAAAGTGAGGATTATTTAAAAGCCATTAAATCTTACAACAAGGTTGTTTCCATTGATCCGTTGCATGAAATAGCTAATTTGAATTTAGCAATTAGTAAATTAAAATTAAATTATCCTGTAGATTCTATTTACACTAATTTAATAAAACTAAGCAAAAGTAAAGTACCCGAAGTACAGTTCTACTTTGGTAAAATTTCACATTTATCGTCAAACTTTGATGAGGCTATTAATTATTACACTAAGTATAAATCAATGCCCGAAAAACAAAGAAAGATAACTAATCAAGAAGTTGATTATTACCTTTCTTGTAGCAAAAATGCAAAAGAATTTACAAACGCTCCACATCGTTCTATCATTAAAAATTTAGGTAATAAAGTAAATTCTATTTATGATGATTATGTTCCATTACTTTTTCCAGACGAAAACTATTTATTTTTTACATCAAGAAGAGCTGGCAGTACAGGTAATTTAAAAGATGTTTATGACAACTATTACGAGGATGTTTATATAAGTCAAAAAACACCAGATGGTAAATGGGGTGATCCAAAAAACATAGGAGCTCCAATAAATACCAATACCCATGATGCTTGCGTAGCTATGAGTTTTGATGGTAACCAAATGATAATATACAGAACATCTGCTGATATGGTAACAGGTGATTTATATATTACACATACTGATTTTAATGGCTGGAGTGAACCAAAAAAACTTGGGCCAGAAATTAATACACCTTTTGTAGAAACAAGTGCATGCTTTAGTACAGATACAAGTGTAATATATTTTAGTAGTAACAAACCTGGAGGTTTTGGTGGAAAAGATATTTATAGAATAAAAAAATTACCTAATGGAAAATGGTCGGTACCACAAAACCTAGGAAACGTTATTAATACAGATAAAGATGAAGATGCTCCTTATTTGCATCCAGATGGAGTATCATTATACTTTAGTTCTAAAGGCCATAATACAATGGGAGAATACGATATTTTTAAAACAACCTCAGAAATTGAAACAAATGTTTATACAGTGCCAGAAAACTTAGGATTTCCAGTAAACTCTGTTAATAACGATAATTTTTTTGTACTCAATGTAAGTGGTACAAGAGGCTATTATTCATCAATTAAATCTGATACTTATGGGGGAAATGATATTTACTCCATTGATACACGATTTGGTGATAATGATTTGAAAGTAAAACATGGCTATGTAAAAGTTGGCAATGAATATAGTAAAGCTAAAATAACATTAATTGATATTGAAAGTAAACAAGTGGTAGGCATTTACAATGCTAATGCAAAAACAGGAAAATTTGTACTGGTACTTAATCCATTAAAAAATTACAAAGCAATTATTGAAGAAGATAAATGTCAAACTATGATTTTAGATATTGAACCAATAGCTAATGAACAATCTGATGACGATATAATATTAATGTTAACTAAAAAGAAATAAAGAATTATTAAAGCAATTATAAATATTATTTTAACCGTATTAACAGTGTGTTTTTATTTTTCGGCAAAAGCACAAGACCCACAGTTTACGCAATTTTATGCTGCCCCCATGTATTTAAATCCTGCATTTACTGGTAATACATACGAACACAGGTTTGTAGCTAATTACAGAAATCAGTGGCCAGGAGTAAGTAAAACTTACCAAACCATGATGGCAAGTTATGATTATAATATTTCAGATTTAAATAGTGGCTTAGGTGTTTTGGTATTTCAAGATAAATCAGGAACAGCGGGATTAACACATACACAAATTGGTGTAAATTATGCTTATCATTTTAAAATAACTAAGTTTTCTGAAATAAGAATGGGCGCTAATCTTTCATATAATATGAAAAGAATAGACTTTAATAAATTACGTTTTAATGATCAAATTGCAACAGGCTCATCTGTATCATTAGAAGCAGGGAATTACGAACCATTAAACTACATGGATTTTGGCGCAGGTGCATTATTAAATTCAACGGAATATTGGTTAGGTTTAAGTGCAAAACATTTAACGCAACCAAATGCTAGCCTTATTGGCGAAAGAGTACCACTGCCAGTTAGTATTAGTTTACATGGTGGATACCGTTTTATATTTGAACAAAAAAGTAAAACGCAATTACAAAAATATATTTCACCTGCTTTTAATTACAGACACGAATTAAGATATGACCAATTAGATATTGGAATATATTATTTTCATTTACCATTAAATGTTGGCTTATGGTACAGAGGATTGCCATTAAAAAAATATGGTCCAACATATACTAGTAATGAAAGTATTGCAGTTTTATTAGGTTTTGAATTGGCTCAATACAATTTAAGAGTGGGTTACAGTTATGACATAACTATATCAAAGCTTGGCATTGCCACATCCATGGGAGCTCATGAGGTTTCTGTAATATATGAAATTGCAAAAAAAAGAAAAAGAAACCGAAAAGTTTTAGTGAGTTGTCCTAAATTTTAAATTTGATTAGTTTACTAAACTTATTTCTTAATACTTTCTTATAATGATTTACTAGAATTTCAGAATTACATTTATTTTAAATTTAAAGATTGTAATCAAAATCAATGTGTAATGAAAAAATCAACAACATTCCAATAAATGAATAGAGAACTTTTACAAAAATACATCATATCTGTTTTACCAATGCCTGCAGAAAAAGCAGCATTTTTTGCAGAACAATTTGAACCTATTGATATACCCAAAAATGAATTATTAATAAAAGAGAACAAAATCAGTAAAGATACTTTCATATTAGAAAGTGGCTATATTCGTTCTTATACCTTTAATAATAATGGCGAAGAGGTTACTACAAATATTTTTTCGGCACCTTGTTTTGTAAATGATTTTCTTTCTTTTTTTAAGCAACAACCCAATTCCGAAAATTATCAATGCCTTACTGATTGTAAGTTATGGAAAATGAGTTATGACAAAGTCCAAATTTGTTTTCATACATATCCCGAATTTAGAGAATTTGGTAGAATGATGCTTGTTACAAATTATTCAAACCTACATGAAAGAATGTTAGGAATGATAAAAGATACAGCTGAAATTAGATATTTAACTCTAATGAAAAAGCACCCTTATATTTTTCAAAATGTTCCATTAAAAATTATAGCCTCTTTTCTTGGAATTACTGATAGCTCTTTAAGCAGAATTAGAAAAGAAATTACCATAAAATAATTTCTTGCCAAATGGCAAGTAGCAATGATTTATTAAAACCGACTTTTGTATCATTGTTTAACTAAATATATTTTATTATGGAAATTTTCACAAACTCGGTACCGCTTTGGATTTCAATTCTTTGTTTAATTAGCTTCTTTATTCCAATCTATTTAATATATAGTGTTATAAAGCAAGGCGTTGAAAACAATACGTTGAACAACAATAATAAAGCAAAAATCCTACCTAAAGCAGTATTACTTTTTTATAGCATTTACTATTTATATGTTATGATAATGAGCTCTACTGGTATTTTTCAGGTAAACACCCTGCCACCAAGAGTATTACTATTTACGGCTATCCCCTTAACCTTATTCTATTTTCTGTTTATTTTCAGATCAAAATTATTTTGGCAAATTTTAGAAAATGTAAAATTATCGAGTTTAGTAAGAATACATATTTTTAGACTTGTTGGAATATTTTTTATTATTGGATGGTACTATAAAATATTACCAAAGTCATTTGCATTAATTGGTGGCATTGGAGATATTTTTGCTGCATTAACAGCTATTTACGTTGCAAGACTAATTGACCAAAAAAGTAAAAACTACAAAAAAATAACATTAATATGGAATATCATTGGCTTTTGGGATATTGTGAGTGTAATTCTAAGTGCTTTTTTTGTTACCAAACAAGCAATAGATACAAATACTCAGGGAATTTTAGAAATGACAAAATTTCCTTTTTGTTTAATTCCAGCCTTTGCCCCAGCCACAATAGTTTTTATACATATTTGTATTTTTAAGAAACTTAAAATGGAAAAATAAAACTTTTAACCTAAATTTAAGAAAAAGTATAATAAATAGAAAAAGAGAAGAATTAAATAATTAATTCATATAAGGAATAAATAAATCTACTTGTGTACCAGATGGTTTATTATCGCTGTCATACAAATCGGTTACTGTAACATTTAAATTAGATTGATGCAGATTGTTTAATATTCTTACACGCTCCTTTGTAATTTTCATTCCTAAAGATTTATGTCGGGCAGATGGTTGAAGGCTTTGCAATGATTGAGCTTTTTCTCTTCCAATACCATCATCTTTAACCGTTAGTTTTATAAATTGACCAACAATACTAATATCAATATCTATAAAGCCATTTCCTTCTTTAGGATTAATGCCATGTAGTATTGCATTTTCTAAATAAGGTTGTATTAACATTGGAGGAATTTCATCGTAATCGGCATTAACGCCAGGATGAATAGTAATTGAATAATTAAACTTATTATCAAAACGCATTTTTTCTAACTCCAAATACAAAATAATAGATTCAACATCTTCATTAATAGTTACAGTTGCTTTTTCAGAATTACTTAATATGATGCGAATTAATTTAGCAAACTTACTTAAGTACCTTACCGCCTCTTCTCCTTTACTGTTTAAGATATAATGCTGAATTGAATTTAATGAATTAAAAATAAAATGCGGATTCATTTGCGCACGTAAAGCTTTTAACTCTGATTTTGAAATTTCAACTTTATTTTCAAACTCAATTTGTTGTTTGCGTTTTATTTGTGTTAGCCTAATTCCAAAAATTAAAATTACAATGGCAGCTAAAATTACCACCCAAAGCAAAATGAACCACCATGTTTTATAATAGGCTTGTTTAATAGTAAAAGTAAATGATGTTGGTTCTATGTTCCAAATGCCTTCGCTATTGCAACTTTTAACTTTAAATACAAAAGTGCCAGCTGGTAAATTATCATACTTCACGAAGTTTTGAATTGAATTTGGGCTCCAATTTTTATCGTATCCTTCTAATTTATAAGTATACAACACCTTTTCGGGGTTAGTTAAACTAATACCATCAAACTCAAAACTTATATTGTTATTATTATAATCTAGGATAGAATTGTTTGCTAATAAAGTATCTAAAAAGCCTAACTTAATAGTTGAAATGGTGGTTCTAGATGGGTTATCATTAAACTTAATTTCAGAAGGAGTGTATTTCATTAAACCATTTACTGTTCCAAACCAAACATTAGATAAATCATCTTCATATATACCATGCGAATTACATTCTACTCCTTCAAAACCATCAGCTTTGCTATAGGATAAAATATCAAACACATTCTCATTAATTTTTTGAATATTAATTTTATTAATTCCCTGATTTGTACCAGCCCACAAATACTTTTTATTATTACTTAATTTTATAGCATAAACAAGCTCAGAATTTAAACCATCTTTCTCTGCTATAAAACTCGTGTGTTTACTTTTTAAATTATACACTAATACTCCATTTAAAGTAGCACCATATAAATTATTTAAACTATCAAATTCTATTTCTAACACATTTTCTAGTGCCTGAGCAGTAATTGAGCTCATATTTACAAATTGATTGCCTTCTAATTTAAAAAGACCTGCTAAATATGTTCCAACCCAAATTGAGCCATTTAAATCTTGGTTAATTGACCATACATTGTATTCGGAAACATTGGTAGGTAATTTAAAATATATTGGCAAATACGTATCATTTACTTTTTTAAAACAACACACTCCATTTTTTCCACCAACCCAAATATTTTTGCTATTATCTTGAAACAAACAATTTATTGGGCCTTGTAATTTAAACAAGGCTCCATAACTTAGGTTAGAAAATTTTTCATTTTTAAATTTTGAAATTCCTGTTGATGTTCCAAACCACAAGGTACCATCATCGGTTTGTAAAACACATTTAGAATTGTTGTCTAATAATCCATCTTTGTATGTATACTTTTTAAAATAGCCATTCTCAAACTTAAAAACTCCATTGTTTTCGGTAGTTATCCATAAACTTCCACTCTTATCTTTAAAAATTTGATAAACAAACGAACTTCCAATACCATCATTTTTAGAGTAACTTGCAAATCCTTTTCCTCTGAATTTAAAAATACCATTGTGTGTGCCAATCCAAAGATTTTTTTCATAATCAATTAGTAAAGAAATTATGTTACTTGAATTATTATCATCTTTAATATTATAATAACTAAATTCCTTACCATCAAAGCTTATTAATCCATTCTTAAAACCTATCCATTCTACACCATTTTCAGAACAGGTTACAGTGTTTACAACTTCATCCAATAATCCATTACTTACATGGTAATTAAATATTTTATTGCTTGGTAGATTTAATATTGATAAGCCATTTTGTGTACCAATTAAAACTTCATTGGTTAATGTATTAAATGAAATACAATTAACTGCATCACTACATAGTCCTTCATTAACGGAATAATGGGTTAATTTATTATTTTGGATATTAAAAAGACCTTTAGTTGTTCCAACCCATAAACCATTATTTACTGAATTAAATAAACAAGTAATGGAAACATCTTTTAATTTATCGTAAATAAATATTTTATTATTTTCTAAATAGCATAAACCGGCATTAGTTCCTATCCACGTTTTTTGTTTAAAATCAAAACAAACTGCATTTACTTTATTACTTGGTAATACATTTTTACTATTAAATATTGTTTTAACAATACAACTTTTGGAGTCTATAACAGCTAATCCATCAATTGTTCCAATTATTATTTCACTATTTTGATTTTGAGTAATTGAATTTACATAGTGATTTGATAAACCATTTTTTGGAGAAAAATGTTGAAACTTTTTTCCATTAAATTTACTTGCTCCACCATAACCACCACTCCATAAGTATCCACTTTGATCTTGAAATAGAGTGTAAATAATTACATAAGGTAAGCCATTTTCAACCGAATAATTTTTAAAATTATACTGCTGTGTAAAACCTTTTTTAGGAATAAAACAACAATTAAAAACTATTGCCAAACACAATATAACTATTTTTGACTTACTCATTCTTCTTTAAGTTACTACTAAAATACACAAAAATAATTACGCATATTTTAATGCTGTATCAAAAGTTTCTTCGTTACTCTGCATCACATCTAATTCCCATCCTTTTGGAAATGGAGCATCAAGTAAACTGCCTTTTAATAAATAAGGATACATTTCGGCATAAGTTTGAATTTGATTTGCACTTACACGTTTATAAATGTGAGAACGATGTAACCTATCTGGGTGATTAATGCCAGCTGCTGCCATAAGCTCAACTGCTGCCTTAACAGTTTCTTTTTGATAATTTGAAACCCTTACTTTTTTATCATCTACATTCAGTCCTTTTGATAGCTTTTCATCTTGAGTTGCCACTCCAGTAGGGCATTTATTAGTATTACATTCTAACGCTTGAATACATCCTAAGGCTAACATCATTGCTCTTGCTCCGTTACACATATCTGCCCCTAAAGAAATATTTTTAACCAAATCAAAACCAGTATGCACTTTACCCGAAGCAATAATTTTAATGTGTTTTTTTATTCCATATCCATTTAATGTATCATAAACAAAGGCTAAAGCATCTCTTAGAGGCATACCAACGGAATTGCTAAATTCAACGGGTGCTGCTCCAGTTCCTCCTTCGCCCCCGTCTACAGTAATAAAATCAGGAAAAACCTGAGTTTTTACCATTGCCTTACAAATAGAAATAAACTGGCTTTTTTGACCAATGCATAATTTAAACCCAATAGGTTTACCATTACTTAACTCTCTCAATTTCTTAATAAAAGCAACAAGTTCCAAAGGATTAGAAAATGCTGTATGATATGGAGGTGATAATACATCCTTACCTTTTTCTACCAATCTAATTTTCGCTATTTCATCGGTAACTTTTGAAGCTGGCAAAATTCCACCATGTCCAGGTTTTGCTCCTTGACTTAGTTTTATTTCAATCATTTTTACATTAGGCAAATTAGATCTTTCTTTAAAAGCGTCGTAATTAAAAGATCCATCATTATTTCGGCAACCAAAATAACCAGTACCAATTTGCCAAATAACATCACCACCTGGTTCTAAATGATAAGGACTTAAACCACCTTCGCCAGTATTATGAGCAAAACCACCTAATTTAGCGCCACCATTTAAAGCCATAATGGCATTTTTACTTAAACTTCCAAAACTCATAGCACTTACGTTAAAAATACTTGCTAAATAAGGCTGTTTACAATCTTCATTTCCCACCAAAACCCTAGGATTTGTGTCTACTTGGTCGTGATGTAATGGTGCAATAGAATGATTTAACCATTCATAACCAGTTTCATACACATTTAACTGAGTTCCAAAAGGCGTACTGTCTGTTTCCTTTTTTGCTCTTTGATAAATTACATTTCTGCTTAATCTATTATACGGTGCGCCGTCTGTATCACTTTCAACAAAATACTGATACACTTTTGGTCTCATCCATTCAGCCATCCATCTCATTCTTCCTAATACAGGAAAATTATGTCGTAAGGAGTGTTTTGTTTGCACTAAATCAATTACTCCAATAACAATTATTGGTATAATTACAATAAACAATAGCCACACCCAATTGTAAAAAAATCCAATTACAGCAGTTAAAACAGTAAATAAAACTGAAAGAATTATAAAATTTGACTTCATATTTAAAATTTTAGTGTTTCTAAATGTAATGAAATTATTTTATTCTCCATTTAATGCCATTTTGCAATAATTTGAGATTCTTAAATGTCTAATAATTTAGCAAAAAATATGCTTTTCATACGCATAAAATTAGTATTTTCGTTACCTTAAAATTTAAATAAACTATGTTAACTTTCTTAAAAAAGTTTTTCGGTACTAAATCTGAAAAAGATATAAAATCAATTCAACCCCAAGTAGATAAAATTCTTGAAATTTATCCAACTTTAAAAAACTTAACTAACGACCAATTGCGTGCTAAAGTTGATGCTTTAAAGCAAAAAATACAAGATGCTATTAAACCACAACAAACAGAAATAAACGATATTAAAGTTCGTATTGATAGCGATGCGAATATGGATATTGATGCAAAAGAAGATTTGTACAAAGAAATTGATGAGATAGAAAAAGAAATTACTAAAACTATTGAAGCAACATTAAACGAAATTTTACCTGAAGCATACGCTATTTTAAAAGATACAGCTCGTCGTTTTTCTGAAAATGAAGAGTTAGAAGTATCTGCAAATGATTTCGATAAAATGCTTGCTCCTCGTTACAATAATATTAAAATTGATGGAACTAAGGCCATTTGGAAAAACAAATGGGATGCTGCAGGTACTGAGGTTGCTTGGAACATGGTTCATTACGATGTACAGTTAATTGGTGGTGCGGTATTACACTCTGGTAAAATTTCTGAAATGGCTACTGGTGAAGGTAAAACTTTAGTATCTACATTACCAGTGTTTTTAAATGCTTTATCAGGACGTGGTGTGCATGTTGTAACCGTAAACAATTACTTAGCAAAACGTGATAGTGAATGGAATGCTCCATTATTTCAATTTCATGGATTAAGTGTTGATTGTATTGATAAGCATGAACCAAACTCTGACGAAAGACGCCAAGCCTATTTAGCAGATATTACTTATGGTACAAATAACGAATTTGGCTTTGATTACTTGCGTGATAACATGGCAAGAGATTTAAGTGAATTAGTACAACGTAAACATAATTTTGCTATTGTGGATGAGGTGGATAGCGTTTTAATTGATGATGCTAGAACTCCATTAATTATTTCGGGACCAACACCAACAGGAGATAAACATGAGTTTATGGATTTTAAACCTCGTGTAGAAAAATTGTTGGCTGCTCAAAAATCATATTTCCAAATTTGTTTAACAGATGCTAAAAGATTATTAGCAGAAGGAAATGAAAAAGAAGCAGGTATACCTTTATTAAGAGCTTACAGAGCATTACCTAAAAATGGTGCATTAATTAAATTTTTAAGTGAGCCAGGTGTAAAAACTTTATTACAAAAAACAGAAAACTATTACATGCAAGACCAACAAAAGGAAATGCATAAAATAGATGTTGAATTATTTTTTGTAATTGATGAAAAACATAACTCAGTTGATTTAACAGAAAAAGGTATTGATTTAATTACTGGTACTACTGATGATCCTCATTTCTTTGTAATTCCAAATGTAGGTGGAGAAATTGCGGATTTAGAAAAACAATCATTTGAAGATCCTAAAGAAAAAATTCTTCGCAAAGAAGAATTAATGCGTGAGTTTAGTGTTAAAAGTGAGCGTATTCACACTGTAAACCAATTATTAAAAGCTTATTCATTATTTGAAAAAGATCAAGAATATGTAATTGCTGAAGGACAAATTAAAATTGTAGATGAGCAAACTGGTCGTATTATGGAAGGCCGCCGTTATAGTGATGGATTACACCAAGCTTTAGAAGCTAAAGAAAATGTAAAAATTGAAGCAGCAACCCAAACTTATGCAACGGTAACTTTACAAAATTATTTCCGTATGTATAACAAATTAGCTGGTATGACAGGTACTGCAGAAACAGAAGCTAATGAGTTTTGGGATATTTATAAATTAGATGTTGTTGTTATACCAACTAACCGTCCTATTTCTCGTAAAGATGAACAAGATTTAGTTTACAAAACAACACGCGAAAAATACAATGCTGTAATTGAAGCTACAGCAAAATTAGTAGCAGAAGGCCGACCAGTTTTAATTGGTACAACTACTGTTGATATTTCTGAATTACTAAGCCGTATGCTTAAATTAAGAAACATTAAGCACAATGTATTAAATGCCAAATTACACCAAAAAGAAGCTGATATTGTTGCAGAAGCAGGACAAGCAGGAACAGTAACTATTGCAACTAATATGGCTGGCCGTGGTACCGATATTAAATTAGGTGCTGGTGTAAAAGATGCTGGAGGCTTAGCAATTATTGGTACAGAGCGTCATGAAAGTCGTCGTGTTGATAGACAGTTACGTGGTCGTGCTGGTCGTCAGGGTGATCCTGGTAGTTCACAATTCTTTGTTTCGTTAGAAGATAACTTAATGCGTTTATTTGGTAGCGAGCGTATTGCAAGTTTAATGGATAGAATGGGATTACAAGAAGGAGAAGTTATTCAACACTCTATGATTTCTAAATCTATTGAACGTGCGCAAAAGAAAGTTGAAGAAAACCATTTTGGTACTCGTAAACGATTAATTGAATACGATGATGTAATGAATGCGCAACGTGATGTAGTTTACAAACGTCGTAGAAATGCATTAGCGGGAGATAGAATTAGTATTGATATTGCAAACATGATTTATGAAGTAGCTGATAGTATAGTTACTGAATTTCATGGTTCAAAAGATTTTGAAGGTTTTACATTTGAATGTATTAAACACTTTGGAATTGAATCTCCGTTTACCGAAAAAGAATTTACAACAGGTAAGGAAGATGATTTAACACAACGATTATTTGAACAAGGGGAACAACATTATAGAGCAAAATCGGTACAAATAGCAGAAATGGCTTTCCCTGTTGTAAAAGATGTTTATACAAACCCAAATAACAATTTCGAAAACATTGTTACTCCTTTTACGGATGGTATTAGAACGGTTCAAATTATGGCTAATTTGAAAAAAGCTTATGATACTAAAGGAAAAGAATTAGTTCAAATTTTTGAAAAAACAGTTGTTTTAGCAATGATTGATGATAGTTGGAAAGAGCACTTACGTGAAATGGACGACTTAAAACAATCGGTACAAAATGCATCATTAGAACAAAAAGATCCTTTAGTAATTTACAAATTAGAATCGTTTAATTTGTTTAGAGACATGATTGCTAAAACAAGTAAAGACATCATTTCTTTTTTAATGTTAGGAGGTTTACCAGTTGAAAACACATCGAAACCACAATTACAAAAAGCACAATTTACTCAGCAACCGGTTCAACAAAAGCCTAAAGAAAAATTAACTGAAAGCAGAAGTGAAGAACCAACCGAAGAAGAACAAGAACAAAAACGCCCTAAGCCTCAACCTATACGTGTTGAACAAAAAATAGGACGTAATGACCCTTGCCCTTGTGGAAGTGGAAAAAAATACAAAGCTTGCCACGGTGTAGGCTTGTAATCTAACTTACTTTTAATATAATAATAAACGGCTACCAATTATGGTAGCCGTTTTAATTTGATATCTCAATTTATATTATTATTAATTATAAAAATATATTTCTTTTACTTTTTCCTTATAAAGTCTAATTATGTAGAGCATAATTACATAAACATAAGATTGGGAGAGAATACAATAGTACAAGTTAAAGATAAAGTAAGGTTAAAAATGCAACATTAGTTTATTATTTATTTACTAATTATTAATTTACCAACTTTAATTTCTAAACCATTATTAAATGCTTTGTAAACGTAAATGCCATTGGCTAGTTTACTTACGTCTAAACCTATACTTATATTATCAATTGTTTTTTCTATTACAAACTCGCCAATAATGCTAAATAATTTAATATCAATAGAACTATAGACTTTAGCATCTATATAAAATACATCGTTTGCTGGGTTGGGGTATATTTTAAATGAATTAATTTGTTTTTCATTTAAACCAACTGTACAGTTTACATAAGGGTAAATAATTGAACTACAAGTAACAGTGTTTAAATGATACGAGGGTGAAGTAGCATAATTATTAATTGTAGCGCCTGGTTCTGCCCAAACACCTGTAATACCAGCTGAACCATTTAATACGTTTAATGTGCAATTACTTTTTAAATAAATGTGATCTACTGTCGGACAACTTGCTTTTAAAAACAATGTACTATTATTGTCAACAAAAACATCACGACATGATACTAACATAGTATCATACAATATTGTATTTGGTCCACATAAATACTGTATACCAACATCTACAGTAGATGAAGAAGTAGTATAAGGATAAAAAATCTCACCAATTGGTGCAGCGGTTACACTGCATACCGATTGCGCCTTAATTCCAATCTGAATGAATACAAATAAAATAAATAGCTGTTTTCTCATATGCATTATATTTTTATTTTTAATAAACTAGTAATTTTCTATTGAATTAATATCTTCTGTCCCTTCAATCTCTCGAGTCCCTTATCTAATCAAAGTTACATATCCATTCTTTTTATGAGTATCTCCATTTACATCGGTATATTCTAAAACATAAAAGTAAACTCCTGCTGTGCTTTCCATGCCACTTGTTGTGCGCCCATCCCAAAGTAATGTTGAATGTTGAATGTTAAATGTTGAATGAATTAAATTACCCCAACGATTATAAACATTAAAACTTTTCAAATTGGAATTATTTAACTCAAATTTAAAAACATCATTTACATTATCATTATTAGGAGTAAATACATTGGGTATTACAGGCTCTGTAATAACTACTGGCTCACAATTGGTGCTGTAGGTTACAGTTATGGTTTGGCTGGTTACACCACACTGTGTACTTTGTAACACATAGTTGGTAGTTTGGGTAGGTTTTACACTTATTGTATTACTTGTACTTATGGGTAAGCCATTAGCAAACCATTGGTAAGTAGTTTGCAACCTTGCGGTATCTCCTAATACCAAACTATCACTGTTATTACACGTAGTATAATTTAAGGAACCTAGTTGTGGGGTTGGTAGTTCGTAAAGGGCAACGTCGTCAATTAAAAAATAAGTAATTCGCGACCAACTACCGGCACTATTATTTACAATTGTTTTTTTTAAATGTATGCCATCTCTAAAATTACCAATAGTTAAATATTGTTCGCTCCCTTGAGCTATAAACATACCTGATATTTTTACCCAATTCATTGTATCAGTAAAACATTTTGTTGTATCCCACTGTATTTGTGGCTGTATGGTATTTGTAAAACTCCCAGAAGTTGTTGTGTAAATACTGGAACTCAACAACATTCCAATTTGATTAGTTGCTTGACCAGATATGTCGCCTAAACTCGTATAAAATTCGCCGTAATAACAATGGTCTTTTATTAATGGTTGATTTAATTTTACAGCTACATTTTCAGAGTAAATATATGCAGAATCAGTTATTGGCCCAGAATATAACAAATCATAAGTACCAATACCAACAAATGCATTACCCCAATGCGTATTTTGATATGCTCTATTACTTTTAGGTATAGTACACCAAGAAGGATAACTAATTGAATTTGCACAAGTATTGTAACAATCAACAGAACTACCATAAAAACATGTATACCAATTTTTAATGCTTTGAAATAACGATGTAATTGCCATAACATTTCTACAATCGCCAACTGTATCTTCAAAGCTTGGATTAGGAACAAGGTTTACTTGTGCTTTAGTGTTTAAAAAACAAAAAAACAAAAAAACAAAAAAACTATACTTT
>ERZ724520.552-NODE-552-length-19826-cov-4.679227_pt1 | contig 19826 bp, 13 predicted proteins | sample MGYA00376053_ERZ724520 | MGnify/ENA primary metagenome ERZ724520 (study PRJEB28724, sample SAMN07190886) | activated sludge metagenome | isolation source: activated sludge of sewage treatment plant in Hong Hong | place: USA: Christiansburg, Virginia | collected...
CAAATGATTTTCGTTTATAATTTACAATATCTTCCTGTACTTCATTTTCTACATAGAGCGTAAATGCGCCATAACATCCATATTGATAGTCGAAGCCTCTTTTGTTTGGTATATTGACATCAGGATCTTTGCCAAGGTGCCATTTTCCAACAATTCCTGTTTTATAATTATATTTTTTTAATAATTCTGCCAACGTAATTTCACTTGGTGGGATTCCTTGTTTTACAATTTCCCATTCTCTGGGATAATGAGGTTTGGTAACTACCACCCATGAGCTGTCTTTTTGGGACATATATTTACCTGATAAATATTCAATAATATTGGTGGGATAAAATTCCATTTGTTGGGTTTCAAAACCACAACGTTGTTGGTACCTTCCGGTGAGAATACCACATCGGGAAGGGGCACAAACGGGAGAAGTGGCATACGCTTTAGTGCAACGGATACCCTCTTTTGCCAAAGCATCAATATTAGGGGTTTGCACGGTCGAGTGACCATAACAACTTACATCGTTCAATCCCAAATCATCTGCTACGATAAGTATGATATTAGGTTGATTTTCAGAAACAAGGATGGTGTCTTTAAGAAATTCATTTTTACTTGCTATTAGTTTTTTATCCCATTTTATTCGCCACTTGATGGCACCAGTAGTGAAAAGGTAACAGAATACAAAAAAAAGACTTACTAGTAAAGAAATAGTAACAGCGCTTTTAAACCTTTTATTCTTTTTTGTTGTCATTAAACAGTAACTTTGAATATTCTAATCAGACGCACTTTTTTATAGGAATTTCTTACCGCTAAATTAGTTAAATATAACCTTTGAAATATACGTATGAAAGTTGAAATAAAAAAAGAAATTGCAAATGTTATTACACATGGAGTAGGTTTCATAACCTTTGCAACATTAATTCCGTTAATGTTTGTTAAGGCTGCACACTATGAAGTAACCTACCGTTTGGTTGGTCTTATTTTCTTTGCAATTGGATTAACGGCAGTATATACCTGTTCTACTATCTATCATGCAGTAATAAATGAAAAAACGAAATATATTCTTCGCATTGCTGACCATATCAGTATTTATTATTTGATTGCAGGCACTTATACTGCATTATTTATGCAAACTATGCCTTTTGAAAAAATAAAATGGTTTATTGTAATTTTATGGAGTATTGTAGCTGCTGGCACTTTAAAAAAAATATTTTTGACAGGAAAATATGATACCCTTTCCACTATTATTTACGTAGTAATGGGTTGTATCGGTTTGTTTCAAATAAATACTATACTTCAATTTGTTCCTAATAAAGTTTTATTATTTATATTATTAGGTGGACTTTCATATCTTTTTGGGGTTATTTTTTATGCTTGGAAACGTTATACATACCATCATGCGGTTTGGCATGTTTTTGTTTTAACAGGAAGTATTATGCATTTCTTTGGGGTGTGGTATGCCATTGAAATGGCATAATAGTAACACCCCAAACATTCCTACTTTTTCTATCTTCGGTTTTACATCTAATACTTAGATAAAAGAGAGCGGCTCTTTAGTATCTATATGTTATTATTTTAAAATTAGTATTTTTGTTTTATGCGCAAAATGTCGGACAAAGGTATTATTTGGTACATCATAGCAGATTTTTTTGCTGCATGGTTGGCATGGCTTTCTTTTTTTATTTATCGCAAAATAATAATAGAAAAAAATTCACTTGACTTAGATATTCTAATTAATGATAAAAATTTTACTGTTGGGATAATTATAATTCCTTTAGGTTGGATATTTTATTATTTTATATCCAATACTTACCAAAGTCTTCTCAAAAAATCAAGATTATTAGAATTATATAAAACCTTATTACAAACATTTATTGGCAGCATTGTTTTATTTTTTAGTTTAATGCTGGATGACCAAATCAAAGGATATAAGGATTATTATTTTTTATTCTTAGGATTTATTTTGCTTCATTTTTCATTAACCGTCGTTGCTCGAATATCAGTGCTTAGTATTGTAAAAAAACAAATTCTATCAGGAAAATTATTTATCCCAACTTTATTAATAGGAACTAAAGAAAGTACAGAAAATGTGGAACGTGAAATATATTCTTCCAAAATAAAATTACCCTATAGCATTACAGATAAAATATTAGTAGATGAAAGTGACATCGTCCATACACTACCAAATACAAAGGCAGAGAATGTAATTTTAGCCATGGAAAACATACCATCTCAAACTATAGAACGTTATATTTTCAATTTTTTAAATCAAGGAAAATCGGTACAAATACTGCACGATGAACTGGATATTATTTTTGGAAAATTTAAAACACAAAGTATTTTTGGCTCACCTCTCCTTGAAATTCCTACCGAATGGATGACTCCGTGGCAAAAAATAAGTAAACGATTAGTGGATATTTTAATTTCATTTTTTGGCTTACTGGTGCTCTCTCCTTTTTTATTATTTATTGCACTTAGAGTAAAACAAACGTCCAAAGGAACTATTTTTTTCTTACAGGAAAGAGTTGGATTGAACGGTAAAATTTTTTCTATCATAAAATTTCGCTCTATGATAGAAAATGCAGAAAATGGAATACCACAACTTTCTTCTGAAAACGACCCACGCATTACTCCTCTTGGTATAATATTGCGAAAATATAGAATAGACGAATTGCCACAACTTTGGAATGTTTTAAAAGGCGACATGAGCTTAGTAGGACCAAGACCGGAACGACTATTTTTTATCCATCAAATAATAGAAACAGCGCCACAATATCAACTTTTGCAACGCGTAAAACCAGGCATTACTTCATTAGGAATGGTGAAATATGGTTATGCTTCTACTTTAACAGAAATGCATCAGCGCATGAGATATGATTTATTGTATATTGAAAACATTTCTATCCTTTTAGATATAAAAATTCTTATTTATACAACTATTATTTTATGGAAAGGGAAAGGGAAATGAGCCGTGAGATATGAGATTAAAAAAACAAAGTAAAAGCGGTACAAATTTGTACCGCTTTTTGTGACCCCGCTGGGGCTCGAACCCAGGACCCACTGATTAAGAGTCAGCTACTCTACCAACTGAGCTACGAAGTCTATTCGAATGGCAAATATAAGAATTCGAAAATTTATAACAAACTTTTCATGCCACTTGTATCGGTCAATGATTTCATAAAAAAAATTAGATCTTTTTTTTCTTGCATAGATAAATTCAATCTCTTTGGCTGCAAGGTTTGATTAGGTACAGAAAGTCCTAAGCCTTCCCCACCGCCAACATTATAAAACTCAACTACTTCTTCCAATGTTTTAAAGCCTCCATGGTGCATATATGGAGCTGTTAGTTCAATATTACGAACGGTTGCAGTTTTTATAGAGTTTTTAAAATCAGGAAGTGCAAAATGTTTATATCTTCCAATATCATCATCTAATATCGGATTTATGGTATCAAATGTTTTAATAATGCCTAATACTTCCGATTCTGTTGTACCATAAAATGGCGGTGCCGTACCGAAAAAAGTAGGAGCAAAATGACAAGAGCCACATTGTGCTTTTCCCATAAAGAGATTAAACCCTCGTTTTACAGAAGCGTCCATAGTTTTAGTTTCGTTTCTCATGTATTTATCAAACGGCGAGTTGAGAAAAATAAATTTCCGTTCATAATCTGCAATACATAAATTAATCGTACTGATAGAAATTGCTTCTTCTTTATATGTTGGAAATGCCTGAGAAAATAAGCGAATATAAGTTGTATCTAATTTTAATCTATTTACAATGGTGTCATAAGAATTATTAAATTCTTTTGGATTATTGACAACAGTTACTATTTGTGTTTCTAATGTAGTCGCCGCTAAATCATGAAAATAGGCAGCCTGCAATGCCGAGTTTAAAATAGAAGGTGTGTTTCTTTGTTGAAACACGCCCGGGCTATTGGTAATGGAAGTTGGAAGCCCATCTCCCATGGATTTATCTGGCAAATGACAACTTGCGCAACTTAATTTTCCATCTACAGAAAGACGTTTATCAAAAAATAATTTCTTTCCAATAACTGCCATTAATGAATTGTCTTTATAATATTTATCTTGCGCATAGAATTTTAAATTCAAAAAATTTGAATCATAAATTGTACTTGTAGATTTTATATTTACAGCCCTGAAAATGCCGCTATTATCTTTTCCTAAATAAGAAATATTTAATTTTTGCTGAATTGAGATGATATCTTTTGTAATAGGTTGTAAATATTTTTTTATAAAAGTCAATCTATCTAAAGAATTAAAAGTAGTTGGCTTGATGTATTTTATTGCCTCTTCTATTTTTTTATAAAGTGCTTTAATATCATCGGTACTTTTTTCGTCTTTATAATACCCCAAAACTGTTCGCAATGTATTTAATGATACAATTATTTCTTGATTACTATTTCTAATATCGGGCGAATCAAAAGACACTAAACTAAGTGTTTCTATGCGTATCAAATTAAAGCGGATGGCTTCCAAAATATACGAATCTTGTAATACTGCTTCTTTAAAACCAATGTAGAATGAAAGAGCACGATATTTAAGCATTTTAGTTAGATAAATTATTCTGTCATATTCTAAACTATCGTTAAATAGTTCACTTTCTATTACTTGCAATCCTTCTGGTTTGGTATTTTCGGTATAACCTTGTTCGTCTATATCTATAGCATTGGCTCCATTAAAAAAAGGATAATGAAATCCGTCCATATATTCTAATACAAATTCTAATCGTTTAAAGGCAATGCGTGTTGCTTTAAACCGTTGTAACAATACCTCTTTATTTTGTTTAGATTCTGCTAATTTTTGCAAAGTATCTAATTGTGCTTGAAATTGTTTGATGTTATCTAAACAGAAAGTTTTTGTTTGTTCTTTTGCTGGAATACTATTTGTAAAAGAAGAAAATAATATTCCTGTAACAATCAATATTAGTATAAACAATAATACTTTTGTTTTTGAAACCATTTTATTGTTTTTATCGCAATTGTCGCAGTTGCACATACCTAATATTATACCTACTAAGGTAGTAATAATACTACCACGCAAGACAAATGGAGTGTTAAGAAAAATGTATTGTTTTTTTTGAGAATTAAAAAGCACTAACAACGGCAAGTCTATTACCTAAAAAAGGGTATTTCGCAACTATTTTTGTAAGATTTCTCTATTATCAAGGATGGCATTTCAGCATATATATTTTATTCAATTTTACAAGAAATCTAATATTAAACCGACAATAAACTATCTTTGATAATATTTATTGTTAGAGATTTGAATATGAAGAAATCACTTTGGATTCCGATAGTATTTGTTATATTAATGTGGGTGATATTTTTCATTCAATATTTTTATAAAGTTGACTTAGGATTCCTAGGTATTCATCCACAGGACAGCTACTCGCTTATTGGTATTTTTACGGCTCCATTGATTCATGGCAGTTGGGAGCATTTGCTCTCCAATACAATACCCATATTTATATTTGGGGTGATATTGTTTATTTCATATTCCAAAATAGCTTTGCGAGTTTGGATATTAATATATGTTGCCACGGGCATATTGGTATGGCTTTTTGCCCGTCCTGATTCATACCACATCGGTGCTAGCGGAATTATATATGGGCTGGCGGCATTTTTATTGTTTAGTGGTTTTTTCAGAATGGATATTCGCTCTATTGCTATAGCGAGCGGAGTAGCTATTTTTTATGGTGGAATGATTTGGGGTATTTTTCCTTTACAGCCTACTGTTTCTTGGGAATCTCATTTATTTGGTGGTATAATAGGTATTGTGTTAGCATTTTTATACAGACACACCACCGAAACAACAAAAAACATAGAGAGAATAGAACAGGAACATAAGCGAAAATCATTTGATGATTATATGAATCAGTCGTAATTAAAAAAATAATTACTCTTCCTTAAATGGTGAACGAACTGTATATTCTACTGGTTTTATTCGATTCAAAAAATAAGGTAAAGATGCATTAACTAATTTATTATTCATTTTCAAATAGGCTACTAATGGTTGCGGTTTTGCTCCAATGGTAGTTTTTATTTCCGTAGCCGTTCTGCCGAAATGAATTTGTTGTTTTTGATGTTTTATTGCATAACGAACAAAGTCCAACAATAATCTATTATATAGTTTATATTGTTGGTTTACGTCATAATCCATGCCTATGTAATGCACATGTAACGTAGATTTATCTACATTAAATAAAAAGGCAAATCCTATTAATTCATCCTTTAAATAATAACCAAACATACAGCATTTTTCTTTGTACAACGATTTCATTTCTACAAAAAAATCTACTTTTAAAACAGCCATATTAAAGGCAACATGATTTAGTACATTATCATATAATTTTGCCAAAATTAATTTATGTTTTATTATTTCCTCTAAGTGGAGTTCCTTTTGTTTTATATCCGCAGAAACATGTAATACTTTTTTTGCTCTAACTCTATATTTAGAAGATAATGCTTTCTGATAATCATCAAAAGAAGTCCATTCTGGTTTTATTTGTAAAAACAAATCAGGCTCTGTTACAAACGGATGAAAGTTACTTTTCAAAAAATGGATGCATTTTAATTCGTCTTTTACATAAATATTTGAAACCAAGAATGCGCTGGGTTTATCTTTAAAAAAAGACTGCTGTATATGTTTAAAAACTTGTGGGATAAAAGGAATTATTTCGTCTTCATTATTACAAATAATACCTCTATCTCCAGTAAAAAACACATTCCCTAAATTCATTAAACGGGTGTTTTTTTTAGCAATATATTGTTTAAATGATTGTACAAAACGATTCGAAGCAGAAGTATTATAATTTACTAAATTCTTATAAGAAAAATGAAGCAATTGAACATACATTGCAGTCATAATTTGTTGTTCTTTTATAATCAAAACATATCTAAAAGAGATATCTTGTTGTACTCGTTCAATTCTTTCTAAAAAATCATACGATTGATAAAACAAAACAGGCTGACGGATAGCATTCCATTTTTCGCTGCCAATCTTCGTAATACTATCAAATATTTGTATGGTATAAGTATTGTCTAAGGAATTTGTAAAATTTGGCATAATGATTGCTAAAAATAACAAAGAGAATGATTTTTTGTTTTGTATAAAGGTAATTATTCGAAAAAATCATTTAGTTTTAAAATTCAAATTCATTTTATTTTCATGAAAACAAAATTCATTTTTTCAGTATTTTTTGCAAGTTCATTCTTATTTATTTCCTGCAAACAAAAAACCACAAATTATTCTTCCTCTATAGATATTACAGGAAAAGACACATTGCTTTATGATGTATATTTGTTAGATACCACAAATACTGCGTGTACACAACAATATAAAAATTGCCCGAGCGTAAAGGTGAGTTATCCTATTTTTCATTCGCCTGATTCTTCTTTAAATACTTATTTGAATGAGGAAGTGATGAAATCAATTCTTTATTTTGATGTCGATGACTCTGTTAATTACACCTCCGTAATTGATATTGCCAAACGATTTTTTGAAGAAAATTTGAAGATGAAAAAAGAAGGAAATTATGATGATGCCTCCTCGGGCTGGACGAAAGAAAACAGTGTATATGTATATGATAAATTAGGCAAGTATCTAACGTTGGAAGTATTGCATGAATTATATGCCGGCGGTGCACACCCAAATTCATATATTGAATACAAAGTGTATGATTTAGTAAACCGCAAGCAAGCACAAGCATCAGAAATCTTAAATTTAAATGATACCTCATTATTAAGAATTGGTGAACATCTTTTCAGAAAACAAAATGAAATTGCAGACAGCAGTACTTTAGCAGATGCAGGTTATTTTATCTTTGGCGATGGAGATAATTTTGAAGATGGCCCTAATTACGGTAAATTTCATTTTAATAACAATATGGCTATCACTAAAGATGGAATACAGTTTTTATATAATGCGTATGAAATGGCTCCTTATGCCGCAGGACGTCCAAGTATTACACTACCTTATGCTATGTTACAACCTTATTTAAAAGTTAAAATATGGTGAGATTAGTTTTTCATCAATAATTTACTTTCTTTTTTATTGCCTAAAGAAACAGTAATCATATAAGCACCTTTCGACACGTTCAATGCCTCTATTGGCAATTGGATTTGTTGAATCGTTTCTCCTGCTTTTATAAATTGCTCTGTTATTTTCTTTCCAAGCATATCAAATAATTCAATCTTAATTTTTTCATTATAGACATTATCTACTTTTATATTCACAACATCACTTGTTGGATTTGGATAAATATCGAAAGAAAAACTGTTTGATTTATTTTCCTGATTATTTTGTTTTAATAATATACTAGAAGTAGCAAATCGCTTTAAATTATTGCCTTCAGCAAATACAGAAACATTATACACACCTTCCTCTAATTCTAATTTGTCATTGCACACAAATGTATTTTTCTCTTTATCATATTCAAAAGAAATAGGAATCATTTTTTCATGCAATACATTTCCTTGTCCGTCCATATTTCTGTTTAGATATCCACTTATTTTCGTATTTGCTTCATCAGAATTCCATTGGTTTAATGTCACTTCAAAACTTAAAGGTTCATTGATATATAATATTTTGTCTGCATGTGTATTTAATTCTATTGAGGCGGGATTTCCATCTTTTAATAATCCTGTTATTGGAACAGAAGTTTGTAAAACATAATCATTACCGTTCGGCAATTTCGACAAATCAATTTCTCTAAAAATATCAAACATTCCTTGCGTAGAAATAGACAACGGAATGGTTTGAATTAGTTTATTGTGCTTATCCAACACTTTTATTGTCTCCTTATTATATGCACCCAATACATACAATTTATTAGGAGTATTGGTGTTTATTTCAATTTTATTTCCTTGAATAAATTGGACATCGGAGCTAGAAATGGCTGTTTCTATCGGATTATTTACCTTATTTTCTATCGGAGTTTTATATAAATTATTTTTTCTAAAAGTAGGATTGGATTTAAAATATTCTATTTCTGGTTGTACTATATTCCATGTATAAGAAGACAGCAATTCATCAATATGATTAATATATGATTGTTGGGAAGGTGGTCTTTGGGAAATTTCGACACTGCCAGGGCGCAAACTTGAATAATAGGGAGCAAGTCCGTCATTTAACTTGTGATTCTTCGCAGGATTTTCATACTTAGGTTGCACATTCGTAATTTCTGTAAGCAATCCCGTTACGCCCATAAACAACGTCATTAAGTTTCCTGCCAATGGGCCAAAACCAGGAATATCTAAACAGAGCGGTTGATAATCTTTAAATACTACTTTTAAAATATCATCTGGAATAGCATCATTGGGAAATTGAGTGGCGTGCTGATATCCCCAAGCGGCAAAACAATGGTATTTTTCAGGATGATTGTTAGGGTGATTATCCAACATTGGGCGAACCACTCCTGCCATATAAGGTGTTTGCATTTGATACGTTCCTTTTCCTTGAAAGATTGGACCTACAATCGGTAATGCTTCTAAGATGGTTCTGAAAAACGGAACAGAAATTAAATCGGCTATTGGTGCGCCCCAAAACGGCGTTGACATGGTAATTACTCCTTGCACAGAATCCCACATATTTTCATTATACAAAGCGTAATCAATATCGTATCCACCTTTGCTATGACATACCGCAATCACTTTATCTGTATTATAATGTTTGCAGGTTTCTCGAATCATTTGTGCTATTACGCGGCCATTATCCTCAAAAGCATCACTAAAAGAATGGAAAAAGAAAGCAGTTTTATAGCCCGCATTGTAGGAATTTTCATACCATTTATTTTTTGCCATAAACCACGAAAATCCATTATCAAACCATCCGTGAATAAAAACTACTACCGGTTGATTTTGTGAATTTGGCGGAATAGCTCCAAAAACAACATTATTCAGTTTTGCTGGAACTTCATTACAGTGCAATTGCGCAGGTGGCTTAATAACAGTAGTAGTAATCGTTTGTGCAGAAACTGTATTAGATAAAAATAGTACACATGCAAAAAGAAATGGATAAATGTTTTTCATAAATATCTTTTATTAAAGATATAGAAATTCAATTAAAATAATAAAAAATAAAGAAGATTAAAAAAAACGGGTGAGCTTTGCGCTCACCCGTCAGACCCTAAAGTCTAGAAACATAAAAACCCTAGGACAAATATAATTAAGGATTTTTATAATTAATTCAATTTCCATATTTATTTTTCCACATTTAATCCTATTTATACAATTTATTAACAAAACAAATAGAAAAAGACATTTTATACTCTAATTAGCAAAAATTACAGTAAAAAATCACTGACAAATTGTCATTTAATCTTGTTTTTTGTATCTTTGCAGTACTTTTTAATTATGAATGAATTAATAGATTATATACAACAAAAACAACACGATGAATCTCGACAGGGAGAAGCATTGAGTATAGAATTAATTGCACCCGAATATAAAAACAACAAACATTTTTATATTGAAAGCTACGGTTGTGCTATGAATTTTAGCGACAGCGAAATTGTGGCGTCTGTATTGGCAAAACAAGGTTATAGCCTCACTTCCAATATTTTTGATGCTGACTTAGTATTTTTAAATACATGTTCCATTCGGGAAAAAGCAGAACAAACTGTTCGCCAGCGTCTTCGTTCTATTAATGAAATAAAAGACCAAAAACCTGGTATGTTAGTAGGCGTATTGGGCTGCATGGCAGAACGCCTGAAATCTAAATTAATAGAAGAAGAAAAATTAGTAGATCTTGTTGTTGGTCCCGACGCTTATCGTTCGTTGCCAGAGTTGGTAACAGAAGCAGAAGGTGGACAAAAGGCTGTAAACGTATTATTATCTCGCGAGGAAACGTACGCAGACATCTCTCCTGTTCGCTTGGATAAAAATGGTATCACTGGATTTATTTCCATTATGCGTGGTTGTGATAATATGTGTTCCTTTTGTGTGGTTCCTTTTACCAGGGGCAGAGAGCGCAGCAGAAATCCAGAAACAATCATTCAAGAAGCAAAAGATTTATTCGAAAAAGGCTATCGCGAGGTTACGCTCTTAGGACAAAATGTGGATTCTTACAAATGGAAAGGCGAAGGAAAAAATGATGATAAAACAGCGGAAACATTAGTCAACTTTGCACAATTAATGGAGCAAGTAGCTTTAGTACATCCCGATTTGCGTGTGCGCTTTTCCACTTCTCATCCAAAAGATATTACAGATGAAGTATTGGAAACAATAGCTAAACACGAAAATATTTGTAAATATATTCACTTACCGGTTCAATCGGGCAGCTCTTCTTGCTTGGAACGTATGAATCGCACCTACGACCGAGAGTGGTATATTAATAGAATAGAAGCCATCCGACGTATATTGCCAGATGGTGGTATTTCATCCGATGTGATTGCAGGATTTTGTGGCGAAACAGAAGAAGAACATCAAGAGACTTTATCTATGATGCAATTTGCAAAATATGATTTCAGCTATATGTTCTTTTATTCTGAACGACCCGGCACAATGGCTGCACGAAAATATAAAGATGATGTGCCAGAGGAAACCAAGAAAAGACGATTGAGTGAAATTGTAGAACTGCAAACTCAACTTTCCTTAGAAAGTAATTTACAAGATATTGGAAAAATTTATAAAGTTTTAATTGAAAAAGAATCCAAGAAAAGCGACAAAGAATGGTGCGGTAGAAATTCTCAAAATAAAATGATTGTTTTTGCAAAAGGGAATCACAAACCGGGTGATTATGTAAATGTATTAGTAGAAAGTGCCAACAAAGCAACGCTAAGAGGAAGAGTAGTATAGAAATTAATGATGAATGACCAATGCTAATTTGTTCTTTCATTTTAAATATTAATCAAATCATTTATCATTAAGTAATATGGAATTACAATCATTAAAACAACGATTTGGAATAATAGGAAATGCCCCTATGCTCAATCGTGCATTGGAAATTGCGGTACGCGTGGCTCCTACTAATTTATCTATTTTAATTACAGGAGAAAGTGGTGTAGGAAAAGAAATATTTTCACAAATTATCCATAATTTATCTACCAGAAAACACGAAAACTTTATTGCGGTTAACTGTGGTGCAATTCCCGAAGGTACCATAGATTCTGAATTATTTGGACACGAAAAAGGTGCTTTTACCGGTGCACACGACAAACGAAAAGGATATTTTGAAACGGTAAATGGAGGCACTATTTTTTTAGATGAAATTGGCGAAATGCCCTTAGGAACTCAAGCTCGATTATTACGTCTTTTAGAAAGCGGAGATTTTATAAAAGTAGGTTCTTCTGTGGTACAAAAAACAGATGCCAGAATTTTAGCCGCAACCAATGTAGATTTGCCTAAATTAATCAAGCAAGGAAAATTTAGAGAAGATTTATATTATAGATTAAACACTGTTCCTATTGCTGTTCCGCCATTGCGAGAACGAAAAGAAGACATCGTGATGCTGTTTAGAAAATTTGCTTCCGATTTTTCAGAAAAATACCGAATGCAACCTGTACAACTTTCGGAAGATGCCAAACAAATACTTGTTAATTACCGGTTTCCAGGAAATATTCGCGAACTAAAAAATATTGCAGAACAAGTGTCTGTGTTATCAAAAGACAAAATGGTTTCCAAAGAAGAATTAGCTAAATTTATTCCAAATGCAGAAATTTCTACTCTACCAACCGTTATCAATACCAACGAATCCACCTCTTACAGTGACAGAGAATTATTGTATAAAATGATTTTCGACATCAAACACGATTTGAATGATTTAAAACGTTTTGTTTGGAATATGAGCAACGGAAATTACGATGCTTCCAAAATAGATTTTAGCGATGTAGCCAACTTAGAACATACTACTGCTCCACTTCCAAACACCACTATTTACACACCAAAACATATTGTAGAAAGTGGCAATAACAACAATCCGACGATTATTATCAATGATGAACCGCATTATGAAGAAGAAAGTGTAGAAACAAGTTTGTCGCTGGCGGATATGGAAAAAAATATGATTCTAAAAGCATTGGAAAAACATAGAGGAAAACGGAGAGATGCTGCTTTAGATCTTGGAATTTCAGAACGAACTTTATACCGAAAAATCAAAGAATATGAACTCGAAGACTAACAAACATTCTTTGAAGAAACGAAAATTATTGCTCAACAAGATTCAATCAAAAATATTGTTGCTTGCTTTCACAATAATTACCCTTTCCATCTCTTCTTGTAAAATTTACCGTTTTACAGATGCAAGTGTAGATCCAAATTGGAAATCATTTTCTGTTGCTCAAACTACTAATATTGCCACTCTTCAAAACACAAATGCCGCACCGGCTTTTACAGATAAAATAAAAGATAAATTTTTGCGTGATACACGTCTTTCTTTAACAAGAGAGAATGGAGATTTAGAATTTAGCGCAACTATTACTGAATACAATGTAGATCCGGTGGCCATCACTAATACTGAAACAACAGCACAAAACCGTTTAAATATTTCAGTAAAAATAGAATGTATAAACAAAAAAGATGCTAACAAAAGTTTTTCGCAAACATTTAGAGATGGCGAAAACTATGATGCAAATAGACAATTATCAGATGTTGAAAATAGTTTAATAAATACTATATTTGACAGACTGGCGCAACAAATATTCAATCGTACTTTTGGAAATTGGTAAAATGAATTTTCAACTTAGTGACATATTATCCAATCCGATGCTTCTACACGAAGTACCAGAAAATATTTTATCCAAATGGGTGCAAGAGTATCCTTATGTTTCTCTGTTTCATTTATTTACTTTAAAAAAGAAGGAAAATTATTCAGAAATAAATCTTCATCAAACTGCTTTTTATTTTAACAATAGAGAAAAATTGTATTATTTATTAAACAGTAAACAAGTAAAAAAAACAGAAAATACTATAGAAAACAAACCTATAAATAAAAATATTGAAGAAACAGAAATAGAAAATACTCAGGAAGAACCAATAAAACAGCCTATTGTTGCTCCTGAAATAGTATCAACTCAAAAAAATATTATTGAAAATGAAATTACGTCATTAGAAGAACCAACATTGCGTGATACAACTAATGATGTGGTAGAAAAGAGTGAAATTCCAATTAACATAGAAACACCTACTATACCAGAAATTCAAGTTCCTGAAAAAGTAGAAACAACAATAGAAGACAAGCCTCTTTCCATTGCTGATAAAATTTTATTAGAAATTGAAGAATTAAAAGCAGAACGTGCAAAAAGAAGTGCTGACATTACAACTTCTAAAGAGAAAAAAGAAGAAATAATAGAAACTCCTGTTGATTTAAAAGATGAAAAAATACAAATTCCAACTACAACAGTAGAAGCAAAACCAGCAGAGATAATCGCAGAGCAGCCACTTTCAATCCAAGATGAAATAATTGCAAGAATACAACAAATACAAGAAGAACGAACGAATGGAAAAACAGAAGAAATAAAACCAACAGTAGTAATTCAAGAAAAAATTGAAAATCCGATTGCTGAAACAAAAGAAGAAAAAGAAATCGTTTTTGTAGAATCTAAAACTCCAATTGAAATTGGAGAAAATGTTCCTGAAAAGCCAACAGAAGTAGAACAAAAAATTATAGAAACATCAAAAATAGAAACCCCAAATATTAATGAAGAATTTGCAATAGAACATGCTCCCGAATTTTTTCCAGAACCAATTCTTGTAAAAATTGAAGTAGATAAGAAACCTGAAATTAAGAAAGATAAATTCATTGAAAATAATACCACCACCACTCCTATTACAGAAGATATTGCCAACAAAACAATCACACCAATTTCTCCTGAAATAATTCACATTCCAGAACCAATAACTATTGAACCACCAAAGGTGGAAAAAATATCAATACCTGAAAATGAAATCGTTATTCCAATTAACAAACAAGAAGATAAAATAATAACTAAAGAAGATGCTGAAAAAAATATAGAAAAATCAGAGCAACCAATTCCAACACACGAAGAAGAATATCCAACTGCAGTATTGGAACAAAATAATATAGACACCACATCTACTCCTTTATTCTTTCCAACGGTATTAGAAGATGAAATAGAAATTCATACAACACCTGATGTCATTTCAGACAAAGCAATTCCATCGGTACAATCTATAGAGGATGAAATAAATGTGAAAATTATTAGTGAAGAAGTAAAAAAAGAACCACATACATTTGTAGAATGGTTAAAACTACTGGATGGGAATTTGCAAATTCAGACAACAGAAATACCTAAAACAACAGAAAATTGGATGGAAATTCCACAATATGAAGTGGAACAAACTATTGCCAACAAAAAAGCCATTCAGCAAGAGGAACAAAAATTATTTGAACCAAATTTTGAAGAAGGTGAAGTGGATTTATTTACGGATATAGATGAAGAAGTAAGTAAAGTAGCTTCAGAATCTGTAGAATTTAAACAGGAAATGATGACAGAAACCTTAGCAAAAATATATGCTAAACAAGGAAAAATTGATAAAGCTTTAGATATTTATAATGCACTTCGTTTGAAATTTCCCGAAAAAAGTGTTTACTTTGCATCTTTAATAGAAAAAATAGAAAAAGAAAAATAATATGTTTACCTTTTTAACTGTACTAATTATCTTAGTTTGCTTATTTATAATCTTGGTTGTATTAATCCAAAATCCTAAAGGCGGCGGACTAACGGGAAGCCTTGGCTCTACAGCATCCAGCGTTATTGGCGTTCAAAGTGCCGGTGATGTAATGGAAAAAGCTACTTGGGGCGGTGCAATATTTTTATTAGCACTTTGCGTAATGACTGCATTTGTAGTGCCTAAGGTTGGCGAAAAAGGTCAAATTAAAACTTTAACAGAAAGTGCCGCTAAAGGAACCATTCCTTCTGTACCTACTCCTGCACCAGCAGCACCAGCAGCACCAGCGAAATAAAATTTACTTTTTGAAATATAAAAAAACTCCCTTTATGAGGGAGTTTTTTATTTTAATTATATTAGGATTGAGCACACATTCAATTTGAGGTATATTTTCTAAAAGGTTTTTACTTATGAACCATGGAACAACCGCAGATTATGGTATTTTGTAGAAATTTACAAACCTGTATTTAATTGCCTTTTCTTTAAAGAGATAAAAAAATATCCTGTTAAAAAACAGCTCTAAGTTGTGCTCTTCCTGTATTTATTAATTTTGCAGCCCCCGTTTTTCTCCCTTCATAGGATAAACTCAGCTCTAAATTTTGAGAAATATTACGGGTATAAGTTGCACTCCATATATAATTTTTTCCAGGTTGTAGTCCTTCTAAAATTGTATAAGATTTAGTAGTACCGTTTTCGCCCGTATATTTTACCAATACAAATGAAAACTTTGTTTCTAAAGTATTTTTTAGTGCTTTGCTATAGCGCAATTCGAATTCTAATTTATTAGACAAAGCATATTCGCCGCCTAAATTTGCAGCATTTTTTTTCTGTGTAAATCCATAATTTACAGATGTTCGCAAGGTAGTTTTATAATTATAGGTAAATTTTGGTTCTAAATAATATCCTTTAACTTTATAATCATTGGCATGAAAATAATTAGAGACTAAGGATATTTTGGATTGTATAAATTTTAGATTTAAAGTAAACTTTTGACTTAAATTATAATACGCTTCTATAATATTATCCATTCGTTTTCTGGTGTCAAATCCATTGATTAACAATACTTTATCATTAACCAACTGATTAGTATAGGAGAAAGAATAAATGGGGTCTCCTGAATTAAAAATAAACGTATTTCGAACATTAGAATTAAGTGCAATAGTGTTAGAATCTGATGTATTAAACACAAATGGATTAAAAATATTTTTAATTTTTCCTTTATATGTTTTCCGTTTCAGTTGCATATAGGATTGTATTGTAATCTTCGAAAGAAAACCTTTAAATCCAGATTTATTAAACCAAATAGCTTTAGGTTGAATAGTAATATTTTGGGTATATGCGGTTGAATTTGCTCGAACATATTCATTCAAATTTGTCATTACACGAACATATTGAGCACTGTCATTAAATAGAGAAGGTACAAATTCATTCAGCTCGCGAATGCCGTTATGATTTTGGTCTATCCACTTAAAATAACCCTGTCCGGAGGGAACTTCCACATACGTAAACTGACGTACCGGCTCTCTACCGCCTCCTAATTCATAAATAAAATTCAGCCGCAATGCCCCTTTCTTTATGCGAGCGCCATATTCTGTTCTTCCTAAAAATGTTTGCTCCGATTGTTGTTGTACGGTCGTATCTTTTACCGATAAATTTCTATAGGTAAAAGTCCAATTAAACGTTTGATTTTTTAATTGATTTGCACTACCCTTAAATTCAACGGTGTGTGCCATCGTAGAATCTTTAAACAGTGCATTTCTCACTTCTACATCTTTCCTAAATTTATATTCCAACATAAAGCTCCACTTTGCAGAATCGGGCAAAAAGATGCGTAAGGAAAGATTATTATTTCTATAAGAATTAGATTGTAATTCATTGGTTTTTTTGTTTCGAAATACATTATTTTCTTGATAAAAACCAATGCCTACCCCCAATCCTTTTGCTTTTTTAATAGAATAAGTTGCAGTCATAGTCGGACGAACAAATAATGATTTATACAAAGTATCTTGTGTGGTTAAAATGCGAGCATCTGCGGTTATTTTCAATCCCTTGTAATCTGTGTTGAAAAACAAGCTATTCTCAAATCCTTTGTAAACTGATTGTCTGATAAATGTAGAAAATTTATACCCAGCACTAATGTTGTGTTTAATATCTGTCAATTGTGTTTGGTACCTCGCAATATGTTCTGTATAATTTAATTGCGTTCCTATGTTCCAATCACGAGCAAACTCTACATTTCTATAAGGTTCTATCTGTTGAAAATGTTGTGATTTAAATTCATAATTCATGCTATTGGAAAACACCAACTGATGTTTAAAAGAATCCACTCTATTTAATTGTACCGCAGTTGCATATCCTATATTTTCTTTTCTACCTAAGGGTGAAAATAAATTTTTATCATAATTTGATAACGCCATTTCAGTTTTTATCGTAGTTTTTTTATCAATTTTGTACGAAGCTCCAAGGTTAAATAGTAATTGACTTTTGGGTGTAACCAACAAAATAAGGGGCTCATACGATCCTTGTGGTATGCCACTTACTGGAGCAATCCATTTATAAACTCGAACATTATTGGCATTTTGAGAAGGAATATAATTTCCCTTATTCGGTCCTATGTATGAAAAATTTAGAATATACTTTGCATTATTTGGATTCGTTTCATATACAAATATCGAATCAAAAGTAGTAGAATTTACAGTCGAATCCGTCATTCTATATTGCACACGATTGGGATCAAAAGTGGCTTCCCGAACGCCTGAAGCATAAGCGTTAGAAATATTATTTCCAATTCCCGATAAATAATCTTTTATACTATCTGTCAATGAATTTGTAATCGGTTTACTTTTTGCATCTTGTTCAGAATAAACCTGCGTGTATAAAGTCAAATTTTTCCATTGAAAATTAATAGCTTCATGAACTGTAGTACGGAAATAATTTTTATCTGAATATTCAAATTCCACCACAATACGAGAATCTTTTGTAATCAAAAATCTTGGCATAAATACCAATTCTCCAGTGTTATAATCCATCACATAATCCAACAACTCTCCTCTTTGCAAGCGAATACCATCCACATATACCTTTTCACTTCCAGCCAACACAATAATAAAGGTTTCATTATTATTTCCCACCAAACGATAAGGACCTTGATTTCCTTCCGTTCCTTGAAAAACATTCCGAGCAAATTTACCTCTGCTAACAGCGAATGAAGTAGAAGTTTGTAACCTCATTCCTTTTTTAAATTTTAAATCATTCACATAGCTAACACCTTGCAGCTGTTTGGAAAATCGTGTAAAATAGCTTTCATAGTTTTTTAAATTATAATCTCCGGCAATAATTAAATGCGGGTCTTTTTTGAGTTGAATATATACTTTATCAAAATCTTGAATTTGCTGCGTGGTTCCATCGGGCTGTAGTGGAATATTATTATCTGTCAACGATGCTGTAATTTCAATTCCATTGCCAATTTTTCCACTTAATCTTAAATCTAAATTAGAATTTAGAGTTAAATCCTGATTGGAACCAAACTGTATGCCTCTTGCAAAATTTCCACTATAGTTTAAACCACCAAATTCTATAAATGATGCTGTTTTTTCTGTAGTGGGCAAATAATACATTCTTTCATATACTAAAGAATCCCCTTTCTTTATCAAGGTTTTGTTCTTGTGTTGTACTATTTTTGACAATGAAACAGGGAAAGAACGATAGGTTATTAATATTGAATCAGGCTTTACCGTTGTTGTAAAAATTATTTTACCAGAAGTAAAGTCAATTTTATAATTTTCATTAGAAATAATTTCATTTGTTATTAAATTTCTCATTTGAAACGTATTGGGAAAAATACTCAATGTATCAATACGTAACGTATCAGAAAGCACCCGCATCGTTTTGCTTCTAAGGTTAGACAAGGTGCTATACTCAAGCAGAGGTACTTGAGCGAGAGTAGCAAAACTCATCCAAACAAAGTAAAACAAGAGAATTCTTTTCAATAGCATTTTGTAATAAAGGTAAAAATAAAGACATTATTGTATATCCGTACATTTTTTGATTACTGTTGCTTACATTTGCCTATTATGAGTATAGAAAAAATCATAAAACAACGCCGAAGCATAGACCCGGATCATTACAATGGTAAGCCGGTAGCAAAAGAAATCATTGAAAAAATGTTAGAGGCTGCCAATTGGGCTCCAAC
>ERZ724520.555-NODE-555-length-19755-cov-7.252437_pt1 | contig 19755 bp, 21 predicted proteins | sample MGYA00376053_ERZ724520 | MGnify/ENA primary metagenome ERZ724520 (study PRJEB28724, sample SAMN07190886) | activated sludge metagenome | isolation source: activated sludge of sewage treatment plant in Hong Hong | place: USA: Christiansburg, Virginia | collected...
GTTTGGAAACTGCACCGCGATTGCTACAATTCTGATATGCCTGTAGCCAAATAAAAAATTGATTTTATAAAAATTTCGTCTTCTTTATTGCGCAATAAAGAAGACGAATTTTCTTTTTAAAACACTTCATTAGCGGGTTGCTACAGCTTTGGTTTCATTTTGAAGTACGATCATTTGCACCTGAAATAAGTTATTCAACGCGGCTTTAACACTGACCTGTTTGTTAAACTCTAATTCATCAATAGGAATAAATGGCGTAGCGTTCGGAGTTGCATGCGATTTGTTGAACGTTGTAATCTTAGATTTCAAAGCCTCTAAATAGCTAGCAAAAGAAGCATCACTCAAATAATCGTTTACCCAAGCATCACCAAGTATGATTTCTTTCGATTCAAAATCAACCGGAACCGCTTGCAAACCCGTTTCTTTTTCAACCAAATACTGCTTTAACTTATCACAAAGTGTGAAAATTTCATTGCCAACACTATCCGAATTTGAAGTTGTTGCTTGGTTTAAAATGAATTGGTTTTGCTGTTGCGCACTTTTTAAAATTTGCTCGTTTCTAACAAAATAACGCGTATCTTCAAGATGTTGCGAACGCGTTCCCGCTGGTGCTCTAACCAATACGAGAATCAACCCGAAACCAGCCGCCAATAAAATACTAGAAACAATCGTATTGACTTTAGTCTGTGGATTTCTAATTCCAGTAAAAAAGTAAATCGGAAGAAACAACAGCAACATCATAAAAAATGCCGAGGTAATCAACATATTCGCATAAGGCCAATGCATGATTTTAAACACAAGCCCAACGCTAATCATCATTGCCGAAAGCGTTCCGATAAATAGAATTACTTTGTCTGTGTTTTGTTGCTTCTCTTTAATTTTCAAAACAAACAGCAGCGGAAAAAAGATGAAGCTCAAAAGAAAGACGCTAAACACAATACACGCAGCGGCTCCAGGCCAATGCATAAACTTTAACAAAAGACCTAAGCCCAAGATTCCAGTAGCGATTGTTCCTACAATTAACATTATTTTCTTCATGACATAATAGTTTTTATGGATTAATAAATGTGTGGTTTCTACCTCTATTTCTTTCAATTCCTTCTCATAAAAAGTAGCAATCGTTTGCAAATAGAAATGCTCGAAGTCACCATCGTCTTCAAGACTTTGCTCAATCACACAACAAACATGATCTAATAGGTCTTGCTGCAGGCTAACCCGCTCGATGCCACGTGCACTAATGTCATCGAGAATAAAATCAATTTGTGTTTCACTGAGGCAATACATATTATATGGCTTGAGGATTAATGTCGAGCAAAAACCGCATCGTATTCATAAAATCAGCCAACTCGCTAATCTTTTCGTCGATTTTGGTTTTGCCTTCTGGACTCAAACTATAATACTTTCTGACGCGCTTTCCAATGTATTCGGTTTCTGTTGTCACCAAACCTTCTGCTTCTAAAGCGTGTAAAGTTGGATACAAAGCACCTTCGGTAATCTGAATGCGGTCGAAAGTCAATTCCTTAACGCGTTGCGTGATTTCATAACCATACATGCGCTTGTTATTTTCAAGTTGCTTCAAAACGATGGTTTTCAAAGTTCCTTTTATCAATTCGGAGGAGTAAATCATAATAAGTATTTTTTTGATAACGCAAACATACATAAGATTATTATGTATTTGACTATTATGCATATTTTTTTTCTATCAACTAATAAAAAATGTTATTTTTGAAAACAACCTAACCAAAAAGAGAATGAAAATTAAACTAGTGAATACCACAACACTGCTGATGTTTTTCGCTTTTCTGAGTTGTAATCAATCTGAAAAAAAGGAAGAAAAAAGTGAAAGTTCAAAATACCAACCAAAACCATTCGTTGAAGTGAAACATCCGGAATGGAGTAAAAACGCAACGATATATGAAGTCAATGTGCGGCAATTTACTCCTGAAGGAACATTCAAAGCCTTCGAAGCGCACCTTCCTAGAATAAAAGCGATGGGCATTGATATCATTTGGTTGATGCCGATTCATCCGATTGGAGTTGAAAAAAGAAAAGGTTCTTTGGGAAGTTATTATTCGGTAAAAGATTATTACGGAATCAATCCAGAGTTCGGTACCAAAGCTGATTTTAAAGCCTTAGTCGATAAAATACACAGCATGGGCATGTATGTCATTGTGGATTGGGTTGGAAACCATTCTTCGTGGGATAATCCTCTGGTAAAGGAGCACCCCGATTGGTATTCAAAAACACCCGAAGGTAATTTTCAACCAACACCTTGGTATGATTGGGATGACGTAATCGACTTTGATTATGACCAACCTGAATTGCGAAAATACATGACCCAAGCGCTGGTATATTGGGTTAAAGATTTTAATATCGATGGATATCGTTGTGATACTGCGGGCTTCATTCCAACTGATTTTTGGGATAATGCCAGAGCCGAAATGGATGCAGTAAAACCTGTATTCATGTTGGGCGAATGGGAATCACGCGACTTGCATAAAAAAGCTTTCGACATGACATATTCTTGGACACTTTGGGATAAAATGGCTGCCGTAACGCGCGATCACAAGCCTTTGGGCGGATTGATCGAATATATGGCGCATGATGTTAGCACATTTCCTCGCGATGGTTACCGCATGGTTTTCACGGACAATCACGATATGAATTCCTGGAATGGCAATCAAGATACGAATTTTGGAGCTGGTTTAAAAGCATCCATTGTTTTGTGCGGAACGATTAATGGTATGCCACTGGTATATGGCGGACAAGAAGCTGGACTTAACCGATCGCTTAAATTTTTCGAAAAAGATCAGATTGATTGGAGTAAAATGCCTTATGAAGGATTATTCAAAAAACTCTTCGATTTGAAACACCACAATCACGCCTTGTGGAATGGCGAACAAGGTGGCGTAATGATCCGAATTTTCAATGACAAACCTGAACAAGTGATTTCTTTTTCGAGAAGCAAAAATGACAACCAAGTGATTCCGATTATCAATTATAGTGACAAACCGGTTACAGTTACCTTAGATTCGAAATACCAAAAAGGAACTTACACCGAACTATTTTCGAATGCTTCCTACGAATTAAAAGGCAATGACGTAATTACCTTAGCACCTTGGAACTATTTGGTTTTGACAAAATAATATTTCCTTTTAATAAAAAAAATAGCCACGAATGCACAGCTTAATTTGTGTATTCGTGGCTATTTTTTATAGCAATTTGAATTTATTTCATTAGAAAATTAACGCCAACATTCAAGCTAAAACGACTATTTGTAATCCGATCATCAGAAACTTTAAAAACATCTAAAAAACCTGTTTGCTCATCATATTCCAAGAATATTTTTAATTTATCGGAAACTGGGATTTTAACGCCGATACCTAGAGCCAATCCAAAATCTGTCGTGTTGAAAAATTCCTTAACATCGTTATTGTATCTGGTTTCTTTGGCACTTGCAAGAAATCCGACATACGGTCCAAAATTTAAATACCAATTTTTAGTTTTTCCGAAATGCCAATTGGCCATCACTGGAATGGTGATATAATTTAAATTGAAATTTGTAGTATAATAAGAATTCCCTTGAACATTCGGATCAAATTCAGTAAACTCAGTGTACTCAATAAATCCATTATCCCAACCTTTTTGATCGTAAATCAATTTCGTCCTGATACTCCAACGTTTTGAAAAATAATAATCTGCGATGAAACCCAGATTTACGCCACTACCGCGAGAAGCGCTACCTTCTGTATCAGAAACCGTAGAACCGTTATAACCAATATTTACTCCATATTCAACTGTGCCTTTACCTTGAGCTAAAGACTTCATTGAAAAACAAAATACTAAAAGGGCAACGCAAATAATATTCTTCATTATTTTAAATTTTAATTTCAACAAACATACTATATTTATAAAACCAATTGGCAAAATAGCGCATCAAAAATCGTATATTTGAGTAGGTTTACTTCAAACCATTAATACTTCAGTAACATGAATCATATTTTAAAAATCATTGCATCGTTTAAAATATTTTTAATTGAAGTTGGTGAACTTTCCTATTTTACCATTCGGTTTTTTAAAGAAATTGTCAAACGCCCTTTTGAGTTTAACGAATTTCTTCGGCAATGTTACCAAATCGGATATCGCTCGTTACTACTGGTTGCAGTCACTGGATTCATCATCGGATTGGTTTTTACACTACAATCACGACCTACATTACAAAATTTTGGTGCCGTTTCTTGGATGCCTTCGATGGTTAGTATTTCTATCATTCGAGAAATTGGGCCTATCATTACCGCACTGATTTGTGCCGGTAGAATTGGCTCTGGTATTGGTGCCGAAATCGGTTCAATGCGCGTCACAGAACAAATCGACGCCATGGAAGTTTCAGGAACCAATCCGTTTAAATACTTAGTCGTTACCCGAATTGCCGCAACTACATTGATGATTCCCATTTTGGTTTTCTTTGGCGATACGATTGCCATCTTCGGTTCGGCTTTGGTTGAAAACATCAAAGGAAATGTATCGTTTTTATTGTACTTCAACCAAGTTTTTAGCCGATTGGAATTTGCTGATTTGATTCCGACTACTTTCAAAACCTTCTTTTTCGGATTTGCTATCGGATTGGTCGGTTGCTACAAAGGTTATACTTGCAAAAAAGGAACGGAAGGTGTTGGGATTGCTGCGAATTCTGCCGTTGTTTATACTTCGATGTTGCTTTTCATTATCGATTTTATTGCTGTATTTGTTACCAATATTTTTTATGAATAAGATTATGAACACCACAAAACCCATCATCGTCATCAAAGACTTGCGAAAAAGCTACGGAGACAACTGTGTTTTGAATGGCTTTCATTTAGAATTATACGAAGGCGAAAATCTTGTCATCATGGGAAAATCAGGCTCTGGAAAATCGGTGATGATCAAATGCCTCATTGGACTTGAAGAACCCGACAGCGGAACCATCGAAGTCATGGGCAAAAACATCAACGAATTGGAACAAGAAGAATTAGACGAGTTGCGCACCGAAATTGGTTTTCTTTTTCAAGGTAGCGCCTTATACGATTCGATGACGGTGCGAGAAAACCTAGAATTTCCGTTACGTCGGCATACCAAAAAATTCGGAATCATAGAAGACACAACGCCGATGGTGATGGAAGCGTTAGAAAATGTTGGCTTGGCACATACCATCGATTTGATGCCGAGTGAACTTTCGGGTGGTATGAAACGTAGAATTGCCTTAGCAAGAACCTTAATATTGCAACCCAAGATTATCTTATACGACGAACCTACAACAGGTTTGGATCCGATTACATCCAAAGAAATTATCCTGTTGATGATGTCGATTCAGAAAAAATACAATACTTCATCCATAATTATTACTCATGATGTCGATTGCGCGCGTGTGATATCGAATCGGATGATTTTGTTGGTAGACAGTATCAATTATGCAGAAGGAACTTTCGAAACCTTATCCAATGCAACCGACCCAAAAATCAAAGCGTTTTTTAAATAAACAACTATGGAAAAGACCACACCAGAAAAAATCAAGCTCGGATTCTTCGTAATAATTGGCCTCACATTCTTTGTATTGGCGATTTATTTTATTGGAAGCAAGCAACAATTGTTTGGCAATACCGCGCATTTGAAAGCCGTTTTTGATAATGTCGGCGGATTAGAATTGGGCAATAATGTGCGTTATTCCGGAATTAACGTCGGCACTGTTCGTGGCATCGAAATGATCAATGATACCATGATAACCGTCGATATGGTTATAGAAAAATCGATTATGTCGCACATCAAAAAAGATGCAGTCGCTACGATTGGTTCGGATGGCTTGGTGGGTAGCGTGATCATAAATATTATTCCTGGTAAAGGAAATGCTGCAGTAGTTGCTCCTGGCGATGTCATTCAATCTTTCAATCGCGTCAGAACTGATGATATGCTGAATACTTTGAATGTGACCAATCAGAATGCGGCTTTACTTACAGCAGATTTATTGAAGATTACCAAAGAAATGATTCAAGGAAAAGGAACGGTTGGCGTATTAATTAACGATACAATTATGGCGAACGATTTAAAACAAACGCTGGCTTACTTAAAAAACACCTCTAAAAGCACTTCCGAATCGATGGCACATTTGAATCGATTGATTAGCAATTTGGACAAAAAAGACAATGTGGTTGGCGTGTTGAGTGATACTGCTGTGGCTGTAAAAATCAAATCGATTGTTAGCAATTTAGACCAATCTAGTCGAGAAATTAATAAAGTGGTAACCAATCTCAACGCTACGATTGTCAATATTAAAGACGGAAAAGGCGCCATCAATTACCTATCCAACGACCCGAAATTGGTTAAAAAAATAGATTCTACGATGACCAATATCAACCAAGCCAGTTCGAAGTTGAATGAAAATTTAGAAGCCTTAAAACACAATATTTTCTTCAGAGGCTATTTCAAAAAACAAGAAAAAGAAAAAGCCAAACTTAAAAAGTAAATTAAATGCTTTGTAAAGCTGCAATTAAAAGATCGATATCTTCTTGGGTATTGAAATGACTGAAAGATATGCGTAATGACGGTTTTTTTAAATCATCAACAGCTAACACTTCAGCCAACACATGCGAAGGTTTAGCACTACCCGATTGACAAGCACTACCTCGTGAAACTGCAATGCCTTTCATATCGAGATGAAACAAAATCATGGCCGTTTTCTCTTCAGAAAAAGGAAGTTGTATGTTGACAATATTGTAAAACCCGACTGCATTTCCATTAACTTTTGATTCCGGAAAATGCGTTTGAAATTGAGAAATCGCATACGCTTTTATATCGCTGATTTGCTTTTGATTACTCTCCAATTCAGCAAGTGAAAGCTCCAAAGCCTTAGCCATTCCAGCGATATTGTGAATCGATTCAGTTCCCGGACGCAAACCTTTCTCTTGTTCACCACCGAAAAACAATGGTTGTATCGGCAATCCTTTTCTAATAAACATAAAGCCAATGCCTTTTGGACCGTGGAATTTGTGCGCACTGGCCACCAAAAAATCAATTGGAAGTTCTTGCAAATCGAACGTGGCTTTGCCAATAGATTGCACGGTATCGGAATGAAAAAACGCTTGATGTTGTTTGCAAATTCTGCTGATTAATGCTAAGTCAAGTACAGTTCCGATTTCGTTATTCACATGCATCAGCGATACCAATGTCTTTTTATTTTCGGAAAGTAACGTTACCAAATGCGTTACATCAATCTCGCCGTTAGACAAAATATCAACGTAATCAACAACGATATTAAATTCACTTTGCAAAACTTCAAGCGTATGTAAGACAGCGTGATGTTCTATTTTACTTGAAATAATTCTTTCAATTTTTAAAGTCGATACAGCATTGCGCAACACCCAATTATTCGATTCGGTGCCACCAGAAGTAAAGATAATTTCCTGCGACGAAGCATTGATGGATTTAGCAATTGCTTTCCTAGCCAGTTCCAAAATGCTTTTTGCTTGTCGACCAAAACCATGCGTGGAAGATGGATTGCCGTAATCTTCTTGAATGACGCGGGTCATTTCTTGAATCACTTCAGGATGCATTGGCGTGGTGGCAGCATTGTCGAGGTATACTTTTTTCATGGCGCCAAAGTTACTAATTTTGAGAAGTTAATCGTAGTCAAATTGATTGTCAATTCTCAATTAAAATCCTACTTTTGTCAAAAATAGCCTGAATATGAAAAAGTTTCTTGGAATATTGGTTTGCCTACTGATGTTAAACGGTTGCGACGACGGTGATTTAACGATAGAAACCATCAATTTTGAAGACGTGCAAGCCAGTAGCTGTGGAGAAATCATTTATAAATTGAATGGTAACGAAGCACTTTACATCAAAATTCCAGCAACACTTAATGCTTTTTCAAACGACATTACACCTGCCGATACGCCAAGATCAATACCTATTGGTGGATCTGTTAGCGTAACTTACAGAGCTTACAACGGAACGGTAACTGCAGCAAACCTTTGCAATACACCTGCTCCAATTTCACCAAACGCTACCGAAGAATGGATTGCAACATCAGGAACGATTGAGATTGCAACCATAGCGGTTTATTCTGCTCCAGATGCTATAACAGGTGCTACTAAAATTTTGAAATACCTACACAACATTGTGTTCAAGAATATCGTCTTTTCAAAACCTAGCGGCAATCAAGTATATGAAACTTTCCCATTTGGCGAATTTTCTACTAATGCGACTACATTACCTTTGAGTTTTGATGCGGATGACATTCGTATTTGCCCTTCTAATGCTTTGGTTTATAATGCTAGAACAAACGGTATTGAAGGCTTGTATATTCAAAACTTCGATGCAAATTTATTGGCAATAACCAATTTGGGCGTTCCAAAAACGGCTTTGATTTCTAGCACAACCAACAAACTTGTTTATCGGTTGTTTGTTACTGCATTAACTACGGCTAATCAAGACTATTACTGTAGTACTATTTTGCCTGCTGTTCCTGCTATCAATGAAGAATGGATTGCTAATGACGGTGTTGCTGCGGATGCTACTGGTATTATTGAAGTGACAACCTCTACCAATACATCTTCGACTTATATTCACGAAATCCGCTTGAAAAAAGTTACTTTCAAAAAAGGCAACAGCACTTTTTATCTCGGAGATTCTATTCTTTTAGGTTCGCTTATAACTGCTATCTAACTATTTATTTTGTTTGATAAAAACTTCCGTGGCGCCCAATCCGTATTTCTGGTAATTGGCATCACGGAACGAAATGTTGTCATACCGACCTAATAAAAAATCGAGTTCTGATTTTAGAATTCCTTCACCGACGCCATGAATAAAAACGATTTTAGGTATGCGATTTTTGATGGCAAATTCAACATGCCTTTTGGCCGTTTCAGATTGCAAAGTCAAGATTTCATAATTGCTCATACCTCTGAAATTTTTGACTAATTTCTCGATGTGCAAATCGAATTCTGGCGGTGGAATTTCACCTTTTACTTTAGGTTCTTTGACAAAACTTCTCGGTTTTGGGATTTCTTTTTCTTGTTTTATTTTATCTAAATTGAAGCTTCCTATGTTTTTACTTAAACTACTGGTTTTAAAATTTTTAATTAATTGATTGACAAAATATGTCATCACAAATCCTTCTTCGGTTTCTATGGTAACTTCATTATTTTTGACAGAAATCACAACGCCATTCATGGCTTCATCCAACACCGAAACTTGATCGCCTATACTAAACATCTTCTTCTTTTTTATCTTGATTTTTACTCGGAATTTTTGCGCTCAACCGCATCATGCCAAACATAAAAATGACGATGGCAATAATGATAATATAAATGTTTTTCTCCGATTTACTTTGCTCATAAAAAGCAATAATGATGGCTACAATGATTATCGGAACTAATAACTTTTTCATGCTATTTCTGGATTAATGTTTTCAAAAGTAACAAACTTTAAATTAGTAATCTTGATAATTTCAATCAATATTTTTTGTAAAATTGTAAGTATAAAAAACAGTGATTTTGGATTTAGAAAAATACATGATTCCGTGTCTAAACAAAAAGCTATTTGGAATAGATTGTTTGGGTTGTGGCACACAAAGAGCTTTACTTTTGATTTTAAAAGGAAACTTTAGCGAAGCCTTTTTTCAATTTCCAGCCATATACACTACCCTATTGTTTTTCGGATTTCTTGCCTTACACTTCATCGACAAGAGCAGAAATTACCAAAAATTTATTGTTGTCTTGGCGATTGTCAATGCCATCATTATGATTGTTTCATATATTTACAAAATGACTCACTAACTAAATAAACCAAATTCATATGGAAAAACAAAAACTACCCAATGCATCCGCAGTACTCATTTTAGGAATATTATCCATTCTGACTTGCTGCTGTTGGGGCATTATCGGACTTGTACTAGGCATCGTAGCATTGGTATTAGCCAAAAAAGATACAGCCTTATATATGGAAAACCCAGAATTGTATCAAGGTTACTCCAATATCAACATAGGAAAAGTAATGGCAATTATTGGAATCATTTTAAGTTCTATTTATCTTTTATTTATGCTCTATTTAAAAATCAGCTATACTGATGAAGAACTGAAAGATATACAGCAAAATCTTATTGAGAAAATGAAAGCCCAACAAGAAGAATAAACAAAAAATCCTCCAAGTGGAGGATTTTTTTATTTTTCAAACTGTTGTAAGGTCTTGATGATAATGGAAACACAATCGAGTAATTGCTCTTCATTCATCACCAATGGCGGTGCAAAACGAATAATATTTCCATGTGTTGGTTTGGCTAATAAGCCGTTATCACGCAATGCCATGCAGATATTCCACGCAGTATCACTTTCTTCAGTATCATTGATTACGATGGCATTCAGCAAACCGCGTCCACGAACCAAAGTAGCAATAGTACTTGTTTTGATATAATCTGCTATTTTACTGCGAAATAATTTCCCTAATACACGAGCGTTTTGTGCTAAATTCTCATCGACAACTACTTCTAAAGCAGCAACAGCAACCGCTGCGGCAATTGGATTTCCACCAAAAGTGGAACCGTGCTGTCCAGGTTTAATCACATTCATAATAGCATCATTGGCTAAAACCGCAGAAACCGGATAGGCACCACCAGAAAGTGCTTTACCTAAAATTAAAATATCAGGCGTCGCATAAGTGGCTTGTTTTTCACAATGATTTTTACAAGTACAATTCCCACAAACCGCCAATAAAGCTCCAGTTCTGGCTATTCCTGTCTGAATTTCATCAGCAATAAACAATACATTGTATTGGTTGCACAATTCTTTGGCGCGCATCATGTAATCATCTGCTGGCGTATAAACACCGGCTTCTCCTTGAATCGGTTCTACTAAAAATCCAGCAATATTTTTTGTCGACTGCAAAACTTGCTCTAAAGCTTCAATCGAATCGTAAGGTATTTTGATAAAACCTTCTGTGTAAGGTCCGAAATTTTTGCGCGCATTCTCATCATTAGAAAAAGAGATAATTGTTGTAGTTCTCCCATGAAAGTTGCCATCGCAAACAATAATTTGTGCTTGGTGTTCGGCAATACCTTTCACTTCATAAGCCCATTTTCTACATAGTTTCAAAGCGGTTTCGACAGCTTCAGCACCTGTATTCATTGGTAATACTTTATCAAATCCAAAATACTTGGTCAAGTATTCCTCGTAAGGTCCGAGTTGATCATTATAAAATGCTCTTGATGTTAACGTTAATGTTTTCGCTTGATTGATCATGGCATCAACAATCTTTGGGTGACAATGCCCTTGATTGACAGCAGAATAAGCCGACAGAAAATCATAGTATTTTTTCCCTTCAACATCCCAAACATAAACACCTTCTCCTCTACTCAAAACCACTGGCAATGGGTGATAATTGTGTGCGCCGTATTTGTTTTCAAGATTGATAATCGCCGTTGAACTTACTTTTTCTAAAACTGACATGTATTCTGATTTTAAATAAATGATAACAATTCCTGCTTATGGAGAGAAATCACCCAATTATGATACAAAACTAGATAAAAAATTGAGAATTTAATAAATTAACCTTAGAATTTAAGCTTTCGATTTATCTTCCGCTTTGATGTTGACTAATATATCATTCATCATTTCGATTTGCACTTTCTGTATCTCAATCAATTCTTGTTGTTGGTGCAACATCAAATGATCTAATTTTTCATGCAGCATGCGAATCTCTAATTCCGATTTGAGGTTGATCATGTAATCATTTTTAGCTCTCTCTCGGTCTTTTTCTTCTTGTCGGTTTTGGCTCATCATAATGACCGGAGCCTGCAATGCTGCCAAACAAGAAAGAATCAAATTGAGTAAAATAAACGGATACGGATCAAAACCCTTATTGGCTAAGAAATAAATATTGCTGCCAATCCATATCAGAATAAAAATGCCAAAAGCGATAATAAACGTCCAACTTCCTCCAAATGAGGCTACTTTATCGGCTATTTTTTGCCCGAATGTGATTGGGTTCGACTCGTCTTCTAATTTATTTACAATCAGCTGATTTTCATTGAAGGAACTCATGACTTTGCTTTCCAAAACGCTGAGTTCGCCGATGCCTTTCGTTAAATAATTAGCAATGTATTTTTCGCGATACAAATTCAATTCTTTAGAAGCAATAAAATCACGCTCCTTTAACGCAGGATGCTCTTCCTTCATTAAATCGTAAATAGATTTGCTAATGATTTTACATGATACTTTTTCGGTCTCTGAATATTCAATACCAGAAATAGCACTTTTGAATGTAGTCTCTTTTTTCATAAACAACGCTATTTTCTTGCTAAGTTAGTCTTTTCTAAATCAAAAGTAAAATGGTTGCATCTGAACTTCACGCTACTAAAAACGCACTGTAAAAGTGGCTCCTTTATTCTCGCCTTCACTTGTAGCTTGCAGGCTTCCTTTGTAGCGCTCTACAATGGTTTTGCAGAGATATAAACCCAACCCTGTAGAAGCTTCATTAGCCGTTCCTTTCTTTTTTTGACTGGTGAATTTCTGAAACAGTATTTCACTCTGACCAACATTAAAACCCACTCCGTTATCGGTTACAGCAATCTGCATTTGATCGTTTTTGATAAAGTACTTCACTTGTATTTCGCTTTCTGGAAAAGAAAACTTAATCGCATTATCGACCATATTAACCAATACCCGAACCAGTAATTCTGGATTGATTAAAAGCGCTTTTTCTTCAACTTCAATAACCGAATTCAATCTGATATGCTTCAGCGTTAACTGTTGTTGCACTTGTTCATTAACTTTAGCATGGATGTCGCTAAAGGAAATGGTTTGCAATTCATGATTACTATTCAATAGTTCATCCTGTGCTTTAAGCAACTTTAAAAAACTTTCTATAAAATGCAATTGCTGACTAGTAGACTGCGCAATCAAACTGGCATATTCTTTTACAGTCTCATTGGTGTTTTCTGCCAAAATCAACTGTGCTAACGACTGCGAATTGCCTGTAAACGTTCTCAAATCATGTGAAAGCAAATACATCAAATCTTGTTTCTCGTTGATGTATTTTTCGTTGTCTTGAATGGTTTCTAAGATATTTCGCATCAGCAAACCCGCTTCATCTTTAAATTCGATTGGCAATAACGGCATGATGCGCTCCTTACGATAATTATTCAGGGCATTCGAAGCCAATTCAATCGGTTGAATCAATCTTTTTAATACAATTAATGTAATCGCAGTAGCAATCAAAGTCATCACCAAAGCAAAAACCAAAATGGTAATTGGAGAAGCAGATTGCTTCGCAAAAAGCACAAAAAATAAAATGCCAATCAATGGAATATGAATCCCAAGAAAGGCAATAAAAAGAAATTTAAAAGCATAACTGTTTTGGAGAAAACCAAAGCGAGACAATCTTTTATAAAGTTGCATAAGCTGTTATTTGGGTTTTACATATATGATTGACTTGCATTTAGCCTAAAACTACAAAAAAATAGTTTACTAAATTATTTCGCCATTCTATTCTCTAAAATTTTCTTAAACGAGCGTCCACGGATTTCTTCTAATGTCAATCCGGTAGCTAAAACTTCTTCCTCGGTAATCGCACCACTATTCAATGCGCGTAGGAAATAATTCAACAATCCTTGTCCGGTAGCCGCATCATCAAACACATCGCCAATCAAGGTCGCTCTGGCTGCTTTATCCACAAACGTTTTCAAACGTTCTACGGCATCGTCATAACTTTCTAAAAAGAACGCATAAACCGCCGCATATCGCATCGGAAACTGCGCCGGATTTAAATCCCAACCCTGATAATACCCATTCCACAACGAATGTCTGATATGATCATACCCTTTTTTCCAAGCTCTGTGAACGACTTCCTGATTTTCTGCTTCTTGAGCCGCAGTCAAATCGCCGCGGTGTGGCCCAATAGGCATCGTATTCGTCGCGCCATCACTCAACCAAATGCCCGTATGTGCCAAAGCAACTTTGGTAACATGGTGCGCAAAATCGCAAACCGGATGATCCATTTCTTGGTATTTCGCCGTAATGCTACAACTGGCCGTGTAATCATAGGTTCCGAAATGCATCGCAATACATCGACCTTGTGCCGCTTTGATAAATCGGTATAATGGATTCGTACCACCAATATCCATAATAGCTTGCGTGGTTTCGACCATCATTTCCATTTTCAAAATTCCTTTCGCCAAACCCAATTCTTCTTCTAAAATCGTAAAGAAATTCGCCAAAGTTTCTGGTTGCTGCGGAATCGTAACCTTAGGCAACATCACCACAAAATTATCGGGTAATTGTCCGCCTGTTTCTTTCACCAAGGTGCTGACGAAAATATCTAACGTTCTCAAACCACGTTCCTTCATCTCTTCGGTAAACGGTTTGATGCGAATACCGATAAACGGAGAAAGTGTTTTTTCACGCATGCCTTTAGCGACTTCAATCGCAGTAGAAACGGCCGTGGCATCTTCTTCTTCGTTGCTTCGGTTGCCATAACCATCTTCAAAATCGATTCTGAAATCTTCAATGGCCTCCGATTTTAATTTGGCCACCACTTTGTCATAAATGCGTTTGCTGAAATCTGATCCGCCTGTCAAACCAAAGGCTTTCCCAAAAACTTCATGATTCGGTGCATAGGTTTCTAAAATTTCCAAAGCGCGATGCCCCAAAGCAATGGGTGCATCCGATTTGAAAAGGTTCGCGCCACCATACAAAGTGTGCACGGGCTGACGATCACTGCGGTCGCCAGGATAAATTTCGTTAAAAGTATTATTCGCCTGACTCAAACTCTGGAATAATTGCTCTTTTTTATGGGTTGGAATAGTCATTTTTATTTTGAATTATAAATTATAAATTTTGAATTTTTAGAAGCTAATCCCGCTATACATTACAATCTTTGTCGTCGAACGCCGCCGCCAAAGGATTTCCATTGCTATCGGGGCTAGGGCATCCGTTTTGTATGAACTTCATTTTAATTAGGAATTACCAATACACTATTTCCTTTCTTCTTGCCTCTTGCTTCTTGCTTCTTGCTTCTCGCCTCTTTCCTAACTACCGCGATAAGTACTATATCCAAAAGGATTCACCAACAACGGAACGTGATAATGCGCATCATCAAAAGTGTTAAACATAATCTCGACCATCGGGTAAAACGTTTTGATGTTTTGCTGTTTATAATAACTTCCGGTATCGAAAACCATTTTATAAGTATCGGGTTTTAAAATGCGCTCTTGCGGCAACAAATCTGGAATTCTCCCATCGCTATTGGTAATGCCTTGCGCTATAGTTTGCCAAATGCCATTTTGTTGCGATTGCATTTTTATAACAATGTCTTTTCCAGGCAAACCAACGGCTGTATCGAGTACGTGAGTCGTGATTTGACTAACTTTCAAAAACGCAAAATCGGCTTCCGTAAGCAATTTTTTAAATCGAATTAGGGTGATTTTCTGTTGTTCTCCCATCGCAATATTGAGCTCCTCTGCTATAGTATTTTGCAGTCGATTTAACAACAATTGCAACATTTCAGTAGCCGATTTACCCGTGGCACAAACGATAAAAATGAAACCAAATTTGTTTTCATAATCGGTATTGGCTTGTGCTATAGCTTGAATGGTTGTTTCAGTTGCAACAGCAACTCCGGCTTGTTCTTTACCCGCGAATTTTTCTGTCAAACTTTTCACATCGCCAATTTTTGGGTGGTGTGTGAAAGATTCCCGCCAATCAGATTCGTCACATTGCTCATACCAAACAGACGTTGCTAAATGCACCATTTGTTTTTCAGACTCAAACGGAAAATACGCCATCATTTGGCTTACCCATTGTGTCGATCCGCAACAATCCATTAAATGCTTTGCTGCTTGTTCTTTCGATAATAAATTATATGCTGATAAAGTCATACTTTGATTTTATTTGAGGCTAGCGCCTTGTTCGATCCAACAACGAAGCGTATTGCGCTCTTCATCGGTCATGTTGGTTTTATTATTTTGAGGCATCGTTTTCGTAATCACCACGCGTTGCATAATCAAATCTTTCTTGGCAACAATCGATTCCGGCGTATCATACATAACACCATTAGGAGCTACCTTATTAGCATCGTCTGTCGGTGAAGCTGAATGGCATTGCACACATCTTTTTTGAATGATTTCATTGACTTCCGCAAACGACACTTCCTTTTTGCATTCATACGGATTCGTACTGGGTGCCGATATAAAACAAGCCGCTAAAAGAATCACAACTGAAACGGGTAAAATCCAAACGTTTAAATCTTTCTTTTCCTTTAAATTCAAATAATGCTTCACACCTGCGGCACCTAACGATATTATCCCTAAAATCAGCCACGGATATTCATACCCAAAAGTAGAAGGAAAATGATTACTCACCATCACAAACAACACAGGCAACGTAAAATAATTGTTGTGTAACGAGCGCGCCAATGCCTTTTTACCCAAAGACGGATCTAAAGGAATGCCCAACTTGGCACAACGCACCATTTCTTTTTGACCCGGAATAATTACAAAAAACACATTGGCAACCATGATACTTCCGATCATCGCTCCGAAATGAATATAAGCCGCCCGAGCACTAAACACATGGCAATAAAACCAAGCAAACGCAATCAATATCGCAAATCCAATAATCGAAAACAAGAGTTGGTTTTTGATTAATCTTGATTTGCACATGGTATCATAAATCAGCCAAGCCACGGCAAATGAACCAATGCCAATCAAGATGCCTTGTGTGGCAGAAATATCCATGACATTTTTGTCGATTAAAAATGCCGATGCGTTAAAATAATACACTACAAACAACAAACAAAAACCGGAAAGCCAAGTAAAATAAGCCTCATATTTAAACCAATGCAAATGCTTTGGGATGGTTTTCGGCGCGACCTTATACTTCTCTAAATAATAAAATCCACCGCCATGAACTGCCCAAAGATTGCCTGCCAATTCATCGCGCACGTCTTCGGTTCTGTTTAAAGCGTTTTCGAGAAATACAAAATAAAACGAAGCGCCTATCCAAGCAATACCAAAAGTGATGTGCATCAATCGGATGACGATATTCAACCATTCCATAAAATGGCTTTCGAGTACTGATCCTTGTACCAGCAAATAAGTATTGACTAAAATTCCGAGAATCGCCAACAACATTCCAGTATACATATAGTTGAGACTGGTAGTCGTAATTTCTTCGTTCGCGGAAGTTGCTTCATCGGATTTCCCCTTTAAAAATTTTGGCATTCGATACGACAAATAACCCAGCGTAATGAGTATGCTGAAATAGACAACGTATAAAACGATTAATATGAAAAGATTGACTTTCACTATTTGCTGATTTTTCCGAAGATTCTCAATCGACTGACACCACCATCAGGAAAAATATTCAAACGAACATGCGTAATGGTTCCAAGTGCATTGACTTCTTGTGTGTAATGATGCTCATGATCGGCACTCAATTTTTGTTGTGGTAAAAGCGTTTGCCAATGCGCATTTTGAATGTCTTGATCGGCTTCACACACACAAGCTTCTATAGAACAACTGTCGGGATAATTACCTTTAAAATGACAAGTATCTACCAAAATACTTTCAACCACACCACGATGTGCCAATTTTAAAATCACCCAATCGCGGTTGTTTGGTGTGCGGTTTCTTTTTGTTTCCCAGCCATCGCCCATATTGGCGCCACGATTCGGCATGATCAAATTGCTCATGTCGCTAAAAAACATATCGTTGCAAGCTATGGCTTGACCACCGTTGATGGCTGCTGCCAAATCGAATACCTGATCGGTAGAAACAGCATCCCAGTTTTTAAAAACTTCACCATAAACTCGGAAGCGCGCCACGCCACCATCAGGATAAATGTGCAGTCGAAGGTGCGTATAGATGGCATCACTTTGACAAGGATAGAAATTCTGTGAACCTGCATCCAAATGCGATTTTGGTAAAATTTCTTTCCATTCTACTGTTTCCCAATCGGTAATTCCTTCAGCATGTGTCAGATTTACAGCTTCAATCGAAGCATGTGGTGGATGGTTCCCTAAAAAGAAATTCGTATCAATATCGAAACCTGTAATTTTTCCTGAAGTTGCCAATTGAATGACTGCCCAATCGTGACCAGGAGTTCTTTTTCTGCGGCTTTCCCAACCGTCCATCCATTTGCCTCGATCGGTGTATTTATCAGTGATGAATATGCCTCGCGTTGGGGCAATTAGGTTTTCTTTTTCGGCGAAAAAATCATCCGTAGCATACAATACTTTGCCACCCAATCTTTCGGCAGCTAAGTCGGTTAATTGTGTAAATGCTGGAGATTCTTTAATTATTTCTTTTACTTTTTCAAAAGCCATTGTCCTTTATTTTTATTTTGAATAGTTTGATTTTGATATACAGTTTGCCCGTTTACGATAGTTTCCAAAACAACGCCACTAAGCTCTTGTCCAATATATGGACTTATTTTATGTTTGAAAAAAATACCCGATTCTTGAATGACTTGGGTTTGTCTTGGATTCCAAATAACGATATCGGCATCATTTCCAACTGCAATCGTTCCTTTTTTGTCTGCTTTAAGAAATTTTGCAGGCTTCGACGTAACCAAAGGAATGAATTGCTCTAGTGTCATCAAATCTTTCAAAGCAGTCCATGAAGCGGTCAATAAAAACTGAATACCTGCAATACCGCCCCAAGCTTTTTTAAGATTTCCAGAAGTAATTTCTTTAATACTAGCTGGTGCTGGCGAATGATCTGTAGTGATAAAATCTAAAACACCCGAAAGAAAAGCTTCTTTCAAATGCTGGTTATTCGCACGATTTCGAATCGGTGGCGCACATTTATAAATGGTTTTTCCATCTGGAATTTCTTCCGCATTGAAGTAAATATATTGCGAACAAGTTTCAGCAGTAATGGGCAATCCTTCTTGCTTGGCAACTTCAATGAGCGTCAAAGCTTCGTCGGAAGCCACGTGCACTATGTGTACTGGGCATTGGTGTTTCCTGCACATGCGAATCATCAAAGCTACAGCGTCGTTTTCCCATTGTTTCGGGCGACTGGCTAAATAGTGTTGGTAACTTGTAGGATGGTTTTCAAAATCACTATCGACTTCTTTTTCATACAATTCGCAATGCGCTAATAACGGGATATTGTATTTTGCGATAATCGGCATCGCTTCGTCTAAATCTTTTTCGGTAACATTTGGAAATTCGTCGATGCCAGAATGCGTCAAAAAACATTTAACCCCTACAACACCAGCTTGCATTAATGCTTCTAAATGATTTGCGTTTCCTGGAATCAATCCGGCGTAAAAACCAACATTCACATTAAGTTGACCATGAGAAGCCTCAAGTTTTTCTTCAAAAGCGGGTAAGGTTGTGGTTACCGGACTCGCATTGAGCGGCATGTCGACGATGGTTGTGGTTCCTCCAGCTGCTGCGGCTTGCGTGGCTGTTTCAAAGCCTTCCCATTCGGTTCTTCCTGGCTCATTGATATGAACATGCACGTCGATCACACCAGGCATGATTACCGAATTTCCGAAATCTTCCGCCGCAGTTAATTGCTCAAAATGAATGTTTGTGATGGTTCCGTCTTTCAAACAAACCGTCGCAGGCTGCAATTGATTTTCAACCCAAACATTCTGACTGTATAGTTTTCTTTCTTGCAAATTTCTTGAAATTGTATTTTTTATAAAACCGAACTAACAAATATAGGTTTTATTGAAAAAATTACAAGTTTTGTTGACAATTATTGAATGTAAATTTCTT
>ERZ724520.560-NODE-560-length-19680-cov-4.868382_pt1 | contig 19680 bp, 17 predicted proteins | sample MGYA00376053_ERZ724520 | MGnify/ENA primary metagenome ERZ724520 (study PRJEB28724, sample SAMN07190886) | activated sludge metagenome | isolation source: activated sludge of sewage treatment plant in Hong Hong | place: USA: Christiansburg, Virginia | collected...
GCGCAGATGGTACTTGGTCTAAAACCTGGGAGAGTATGTCGATGCCAATTTTCAATAAACCCTCATTATGCAAATAGTGAGGGTTTTTTGCTTTTTATTTGTTTTGTGTATTCCTTAGTTGAAAGTTTTTATGAATTGTTTTTCAATTAATGTTTACTCTTTAAACATTAATTATTTTCTTCTTTAAACCAATTCTGATTTTTTTTATAATCTATTCCAATTTTTATAATTGTTTGTCTTAAACCGTACAAAGATGATTTTAGAATACAGTTCATTGTAGGGGAATATATTTATTTATCATAAGTTTATATTCTATTTCTAGTATAACCTCATCATTATTATTTAGTATGATATTATAGTTAGAAAACTATAAGTATAATTTATTAGACATAAAAAAAGCGCTATTAAAGCGCTTTTTTAATTTTTATGCATTATTATAATCCCAGGTTTCCATAAATTTTGTGGTATAATTACCTTCTTGAAAATCTTTGTTTTGCATTAATTTTAAATGAAATGGAATTGTAGTTTTAATTCCTTCAATTACATATTCACTTAATGCTCTGTGCATTTTTGCAATAGCTTCTTCTCGTGTTTGTGCAACTGTAATTAATTTCCCAATCATACTATCATAATTTGGGGGGATTGTATAACCACTATAAACATGAGAGTCAACTCTTATACCATGTCCACCAGGTGTATGTAATGTTGTAATTTTACCTGGAGAAGGTCTAAAGTTATCAAAAGGATTTTCTGCATTAATTCTACATTCAATTGCGTGCAATTGTGGATAGTAGTTTTTTCCAGAAATAGGAACCCCTGCTGCTACTAATATTTGCTCACGTATTAAATCGTAATTAATTACTTCTTCTGTAATTGGATGTTCAACTTGAATACGAGTATTCATCTCCATGAAATAGAAGTTACGGTGCTTGTCAACTAAAAATTCAACAGTTCCTACTCCTTCATAACCAATAGATAATGCAGCTTTAACTGCAGCGTCTCCCATTGCCTCACGTAATTCTGGTGTCATAAATGGAGACGGTGTTTCTTCAACTAATTTTTGATGACGACGTTGTACAGAACAATCTCTTTCTGATAAATGACATGCTTTACCATGCGCATCCCCTACTATTTGAATTTCAATATGGCGTGGTTCTTCAATATATTTTTCCATGTACATTGCACCATTTCCGAATGCTGCTGTTGCTTCATGAACCGCGCTATCCCAAGCATCTTGAAAATCTTCTTCTTTCCAAATGATACGCATCCCTTTGCCGCCACCACCAGCAGTTGCTTTAATGATAACAGGGTATTTAATGTCTTTTGCTAATTCTTTTCCTTGATCTGCACTTTCCAATAGGCCATCAGAACCAGGAACGCAAGGCACACCACTTTTTATCATAGTAGCTTTTGCATTACTTTTATCACCCATTTGATTAATCATTTCTGGTGATGCTCCAATAAATTTTATTTTATTTTGACGACAGATTTCTGAAAACTTAGCGTTTTCACTTAAAAAACCATAGCCTGGATGTATTGCATCAGCATTAGTAATTTCTGCTGCAGCTATAATGTTTGACATGCTTAAATAGCTGTCTTTACTTGGTGGTGGACCAATACAAACAGCTTCATCAGCAAATTTTACATGTAATGAATCTTTATCTGCAGTTGAATAAACCGCTACAGTTTTAATTCCCATTTCTCTACATGTTCTAATAACACGAAGGGCAATTTCGCCACGATTGGCAATTAATATTTTTTTAAACATACCTTTTTCAATTAGTTAATTAGACAATTAGTTAATTAGACATTTTTTTATTGTCGAATTGCCAAATCGACTCATTGTCGAATTATGAAGGATCTACTAAGAATAATGGTTGGTCGTATTCAACAGGAGTTGCATCGTTTACCAATACTTTTACTATTTTTCCTTTCACTTCACTTTCAATTTCATTGAAAAGTTTCATTGCTTCAATAATACAAACTGGTTTTCCAACACTAATTTCATCACCAACATTTACGAATGGTGCTTTATCTGGACCTGCTGAACGATAAAACGTTCCAATCATTGGAGATTTAATTGTTACATATTTTGCATCATCGTTTGCAGCTGGTGTTGGAGTTGCTGGTGTTGAATTTGATACCTCAGAAACAGCTGTAGTTATAGCAACAGGGGCTTGAGCAACTTGAATAGGAGCAGCTTGTTGATATACAACAGGAGCAGCAGTTTTTCCAGTACGAATTACGATTTTAATATCGCTAGTTTCTAATTCAACTTCATTTACGCCACTCTTAGATACAAACTTAATTAAATCTTGAATTTCAGTTAATTTCATTTTAATGTGTTTTAGTTAGTGGCTACAAAAGTATTATTTTTTAATAAAAAAATACATTTTTGATAGGATTTTAGTCGAAAAATCAACTAATTGTTAGAAAAAAAGAGTTTATAAACAATTGTTTTTTTGAAATTGTTCAATAAAGAAAAAATACCCGTTTTTAAGTAATAAATATTACCTAATTCTGTCGGTACTTCTAACTAATTGCTCATCTTTTTTAATGAAATGAGCAGCTAAAAAAGCACAAACAATACTTAAAATAGGTAAAAAAGCACCTGTTGAATATGATAATTTTGTTTCTTCCCCAACTTTGTTATAGTTAAGTAAAAAGAATAACCCTACTATAAATACATTAAGTAATGCTAATATATTAGCCATTTTATATTGTAATGGCCTTTTATTAAACAAGAAAATTGTAACAAAAGCTATAATAATAGATAGGCAATCTATTATAAATGGATAAATAATATTATCTGGTGCCATTTGGGTTGGTAATATCGTGAATAATGCAATGCTACTATTATCAACATTATAGCTCAAAAAAGGAATAAAAAAAAGTAATATATCTACAATAATTACTGCTAATAAGAAAAGGGTTTGTTTTCGTTGAATCATATTACAAAAATAAGGTTTTGTTTAATTATACGTTAAATAATTATGATTTTTATTATTTAAATCCAAATTACTTACTTATACCCTTTGAAGTATAATGTAAGTAACTTACATTTGCTTATGGAAAATAAATACCAAGATTTAATACATCAAACTTTTGATTTCCCTCAAGAATCATTTGAAGTAATTGATAACGAACTTTTATTTAATGATATCCCATTAATGGATGTTATAAAACAATACGGTACACCATTAAAGATTACCTATTTGCCTAAAATTACATCTCAAATTCAAAAGGCAAAACGTATGTTTAATGTTGCAATGGCAAAGGCTGATTATAAAGGCAAATACGTGTATTGCTATTGCACAAAAAGTTCTCACTTTTCGTTTGTTTTAGATGAAGTTTTAAAGAATGAAGTGCATATTGAAACATCTTCGGCATACGATATTCAAATTATTAGAGAACAAATAAAAAAGAAAAAAATAACTAAGGATACCTTTATAATTTGTAATGGTTATAAAAAAACAAATTACAAACAATACATATCAGAATTACTAAATGATGGGTATAATGTAATCCCCGTTTTAGATCATTTAGATGAGTTTGAGCATTATAGAAAGAACGTAAAGGTGCCCAAATGTAAACTCGGAATAAGAATTAGTACTGAAGAAGAGCCATCTTTTGCTTTTTATTCCTCACGTTTAGGAGTAAGGTATACAGATATTATAAGTTTATATACCGAAAAAATACAAAACAATCCTAAGTTTGAATTAAAGCTCCTTCACTTCTTTATAAACAATGGTATCAAGGATACTATCTATTATTGGACTGAATTAAATAAGTGTTTAAATATTTATAAAGAACTTAAAAAAATATGCCCATCATTAGATTCTTTAAATATTGGTGGCGGTATGCCAATTCGTACATCTTTGAGTTTTGATTACAGTTACGAGTATATGGTTGAGGAGATTGTGTCTCAAATAAAAACATTTTGTACTCAACATGAGATAGATGAACCAAATATTTTTACTGAGTTTGGGTCGTTTACTGTTGCAGAAAGTGGAGCAACATTATACTCTATTATTGATCAGAAACAACAAAACGACCGCGAGCAATGGTATATGATTGATAGCTCTTTTATTACTACACTTCCTGACACTTGGGGTATAAATCAACGTTTTATATTATTAGCAGTAAATAATTGGGATAAACAATACGTCCCAGTTAATTTAGGTGGTTTAACCTGTGATAGTATGGATTATTATAATAGTGAAGCACACACCAACCAAGTTTTTTTACCAAAAATAGAAAAAACAGATAAGCAACCACTTTATGTAGGATTTTTTCATACAGGAGCATACCAAGAAGCATTAAGTGGCTATGGTGGAACTCAACATTGTTTAGTTCCTGCTCCAAAACATGTACTTATAGATAGAGATGAAGATGGGAAAATAACCACAAAATTATTTGCAAAGGAACAAAGCTATAAATCAATGTTGAAAATTTTAGGTTATTAATTTGCACATTAATTTCAAATGACTAACTTTCGATTTATTATTACTACTTTTTATTGTTGAAACTTAAAATATATATAAATAGTTTATTAATTGTATTTGTTGGTTTTTTATTTTCGTGTGGAGAAAACAAAAAAACTAACAAATCTCTAACAGAAGGAGAGATTGATTTTACATGCACTGTAATTGACGAATCTAATCCTATGGCAGGTTTTGCCCCTGGAAATGCTACAGCTAATTTTAAAGATAATAATTTGCAAATAGAAATGAGTGTTATGGGCATGCTCAATACTTCTTTTATTAGTAAACCAAGTACTAAAACTCTTACTCAAATGGTAAAGTTTTTGGATATTAAAAGCGCTTGCATTCAAACCGAAAAGGAGTTAGTTGCTGATAATTTAGATTATCAATTAAATTTAGAAGAAACAAAAGAAACCAAAGTAATAGCTGGTTATAAGTGCCATAAAGTAAATGCAACTATGGTTAATAATCCTACTGAAAAATTTGAAGTTTATTATACTCCTGAAATAGGTGGCGACAGTATTAATTGTTTAGGCCCATACAGTAAAATAAAAGGTATGTTATTGCAATACAGATTGAAAAAATTAGGACTAGAACTTTGCTTTACTGCCAATACAGTTAAAAAAGTAGAAATTAAAAACGAAGTTTTTGATATCCCTTCTTATTATAAAATAGTTACACGTAGCGAAATGGATGCGTTTTTCTCAGATCTTCAGAAATAAAAATCTAAAATAATTAATTTAAAATATATGAAAAAGACTATTAGTGGTATTTTGATTATCTGTTCATTGCTAAGTTTTCAAGTTGTAAATGCTCAATCTTTTAAAACTGAGGTAGGTAGTACTCAAAATGTAAACATTGGAGCCCCCAAATTTGTAACAGATGATGGCTGTTTTATTTTTTTAAATAAAGAAGATAATTCCTTGTTTTTAACAGTTTACGATAAGGATCATAGACCCTTATATATTAATAAAAAGCTAATTTTTCAAGATCAGAAACAAATTGAATATGCGGTAAATATTATGTGGATGTCTGGATATTCTGTAATAAATAATAAGGAACTTTCATATGGAAGTGATATGTTTCAAAAGAACAAATCAATTTATTTCAAGTTATATAGCATAAAAAAAACATACTTAGTTGAAATTGATTATAAGTATGGAGTTGTAGTTTCAGCAGAAGAAGTTGAAAAAGGAAGTGTTGGGAGTTTTGAGTACAATGAGTTAAAAACTAAATACGCAAAATTGATTTTTAATAGAACCACAAAAAATGATTTACAATTGGAACTAAATGTTTATGATATAAACGGACTAATGATTGATCATTTTGATATCGATAAGTCTTTAAACATGGCATTTTATGGACATTCATATTTTTTATTTGAAAATGAAGAAATATTTATCGTTTCAAGCACGGTTGGACGATCATCTGCTGAAATGAAAGTAATTAAATGTAATTTAAAAACTCGAAAATTAAGTTATGAAGAAATTGTTTATGATAAAGAAAACGGTAATGCTAATATAGAAGGCGTTTCTAATAATACAATCGATAATTCATTAATTATTAGTTGGAAATATTGGCATAAAAAAGGAAGTGGATATCAAAGAATGATTAGTAGAGTTGATAAATCAACTTTAGTTAATACTACTGCTAAAGAACTTTTAAATAACAAAATGGTTCAACTTGCAGAGTTAGATAAAAAATATAAGCTCACTAGGCCTGAATTGATAAAAGTTGTGTCTGATAATAAAGGTAATAACACAGGATTGTTTTTTAAGCATGATTATTCATTAGGAGAGCCTTCTGCTTTTGGATTGTCAAGTTTTAATAACAAAGCAGAGGAATTATCTGCTTCTATATATAAATTTGACATTAGGTCTGAGGATTATGCTGATTTTGTTAGGAATGTAATATTATTAAAGGGTAATACTAAAAACTATGTTTTCTTAAATAACATTCCCGATAATTTTAATTTGAAACTAGAGGATAAACCAAAAAAAATTAAAACTCTAATGGGGCAGAACCCTATTGTTATTGAAATTGATGAAAATGGAAACATGCAGCAATATTATGTACTAGGTACTCCTAGTGCTGAAGATGTGCCAAATTATATTGAGTTTGGAGGATCATATTATGATAAAGCTTCAAATACTTTAATAGCAAAAATGTTTACTGAAAGTTATAATGGAAAATCAAAACCAGTATGGATTAAATTAAAATAATTGTAAGTTTTAATTTATGTCAATGAAATGAATTTGTTTTGGCCAATAAGTTTTTCATATTATCAATTTAGATATTTTTTAGTGAATAATTTAATTTCTTCCTTGATATAGAAAAATAACCTTTTACCATATTTTCACAATTAAACTTCAAATATTTTATTAGTTTGGCACATCAATTGAAACTTATTACAAAACAAAAAAAATAACTATGAAAAAAATAATGATTACTCTTGCAGCCGTTGCAATTACTGCATTAAATTTAGCTGCTCAAACTACTGAAGGTTACGTATTATATGACATGAAAATTGAAGGTTTGCCTCCAGAGCAAGCTGCTATGATGGGTGATATGGAAACTAAAGTTACTTTTAAAGGTGGCAAAGTTTTAACAGAAATGACTTCTATGATGTTTACAAATCAAACATCTGTTGACGATAATGGTATGGTTATGTTAATGGAGCAAATGGGAAATAAAATTGCTGTTAAAATGACTAAAGCTGAAATAGAAAAAGAAGCAGCAAAAGCTAAAGAAAAAAGTGCTGAGCCTAAAATTGAATACCTTAATGAAACAAAAACTATTGCTGGTTATGAATGTAAAAAAGCAATTGTAACGTTAACTGGAAAAGATAAGAAAGAAGAAAAAATGGAAGTTTGGTATTGCGAAAAATTTGATAATCCAAATAAAGAAGGTAGAGGAAAAGGTCAAGGTTTTATGAAAGGCTTAAAAGGTATGCCTTTTGAATATGCTGGCGGACAAGGTGGAATGAAATTTAAAATGGTGGCAAAAGAAGTATCTGTTGACCCAGTTTCTGATGCTAAATTTGCATTATCTATTGATGGTTATAAACTTATGACAATGGATGAATTAAAAGCTATGCAAGGCGGTAAGTAATTAGAAAAACAAACTAAATAAAAAATCCTATCTGAATTTTCAGATAGGATTTTTTATTTTATAACATTTATCTTTATTCTCTATCCAATAGGAGGAGGAGGAGGTACTGCATTAAATAACCCAGCTAACTCAACTTGAGTTTCTGCTGCTAACCAACCAGCCATACCTTGTTTCCAAACTATACTTTGTTTGTTAAACTGACCGCTAACTGCCATTGCTTGCAATTGTTGCATATTAAATGGACCAGTTTGAGCACCATTTACAGCAACAAAATATTGAACCAATGGAGGAGGAGGAGGAGTGTTTTGTCCTGTAGCTCCATTAAATTGATTGTTTTGAAAAGCATTGCCCATTTGTCCCATCATACCCATTCCTAAACCAGCTCCCATACCAACACCCATCATTCCTCCCGAAGGATTGTTTGCTGCGTCTTGTAAAGCATTTGCTGCTTGAAATTGAGTAAAAGCACCCATGTTTCCAATAATACCCATACTACTACGTTTATCTAACATTTCTTCCACTTCTGGTGGTAAAGAAACGTTTTCAATTAAAAATTTAGTTAAGTCTAAACCAATTTCATTAAATTCTGGTTTAATTTTTTCAGTAATAAGGTTTGATACCTCAGCAGTATTTGAAGCTAAATCTAAAACAGGAATTTTACTTTCTGCTAACGACTCCATACCACGAGAAACAGCTAAACTTCTTAAGTATTCATTTACTTCTTCAGTTGTAAATTCTGATGCAGTACCAGCTACTTCTTTTAAAAACTTACCTGCATCATTAACTCTAAATGCATACGTTCCAAAAGCTCTTAATCTAATAGGACCAAATTCTGCATCACGCATCATTATTGGGTTTTTACTTCCCCACTTTTGGTCTCTAAATAACTTAGTGCTAACAAAAAATACATCTGCTTTAAATGGACTGTCAAAACCATATTTCCAACCTTTTAAAGTACTTAAAATTGGCATGTTTTGAGTTGTTAAAGTATACATACCAGGTTGAAAAACGTCCGCAATTTTTCCCTCGTTCATAAATACAGCTACTTGGCTTTCACGCACAGTAAGCTTAGCATTCATTTTAATTTCGTTTTGATATCTTGGAAATTTATAAATAATAGTATCATTGGTATTGTCCGTCCAATCAATAATATCAATAAATTCATTTTTTAGTTTGTCAAATAATCCCATTGTTTTATTTTTTAAAATTGTTTAAGTAAATGTAAATATTTTTCTTTAAATAAATTTAATTTTCATTGTGTTAAATTATTACAAATTTCAATTGAAATAAACGTAAAACAAAAATTTAAAAAGTGGTAATTAAGGATTTAAAATAAAAAATATGTATAAACATTAAATCTTTATTAAGTTTACAATTAAAATTGAAATCAAAAAAACACATAGTTATAATAGGTGGAGGCGCTTCAGGGTTCTTTGCAGCAATTAATTCTGCTATTAATTTTCCTGAGGCTAATGTTATTATTATCGAAAAAAGTAACAAATTATTGTCTAAAGTTCGTGTTTCTGGTGGTGGAAGATGTAATGTAACTCACGCTTGTTTTGAAAATTCGGAATTAATAAAAAACTATCCTCGAGGGCAAAAAGAATTACAACAAGTATTTTCTCAATTTACAACTACTGATACAATTGATTGGTTTTTAAAACGAGGTGTAAAAATTAAGAAAGAGCAAGACGGACGGATGTTTCCTGAATCTAATAATAGTGAAACAATTATTAATTGTTTTTTAGACGAGGCAAAAAAGCATAATATCGAAATTTCTTTGAGTGAAGAAGTTATTGAATTGAAAAGAAGTAGTGATGAAATTTTAGTGATGACATCAAGAAAAACTTACACCGCAAATGCAATTATATGTTGTATTGGTGGACATAATAATTTATCAAATTATGTGTTTTTGAAAAATAGTGGTCATAGAATAGATGAATTAATACCAAGCTTATTTACTCTTAATCTTCCTCAAAGCAACATAAAAGAATTGATGGGATTAAGTGTAAAAAATGGAACTGTAAAAGTTAATGGCACTAAACATCAATATACTGGTCCTGTTTTAATAACCCATTGGGGACTGAGCGGTCCCGCAGTTCTTAAATTATCTGCGTTTGCTGCGCAAGATTTTCACAAACTAAATTACCATGCTGGTATTTCAATTAATTGGACAGGGAATTTAAATGAAGAAAATATTAAAGAATTAATTGCAATTAATATAGCATCAAAAGCACTTGTTGTAAATTCTACAATGTTTGATATTCCTAAAAGGTTATGGGAGTTTTTAATACATAGAGCTGAAATACAAAATTCAAAACCTTGGAATGAACTTAGTAAAAAACAAATCAATAAGTTAGCGCAAATATTAACTAATGATGTTTATACCATGCAAGGCAAAACTACTTTTAAAGAAGAGTTTGTAACCTCAGGAGGTATTAATTTAAAAGAAATTAATTTTAAAACCATGGAGAGTAAAGTTTTTCCAAAATTATTTATTTGTGGTGAAGTTTTAAATATCGATGGAATTACAGGGGGATTTAATTTTCAAAACGCTTGGAGTACGGCTTGGATAGCTGCAAAAAACGCACTTAGCTAAATTGAATTGCTTTTATTGGTGTAATTTTATTTAAAATTAAGGTAGGTAAAAACATCATTAATAAACAAATTAAAATTGTTCCAATGTTCACGAGTAAAATATGAATTATTGAAAAATTTATTGGTACATATTCAAGATAGTAAATTTTGCTATCAAGAGGTACAAAATGAAAGTAATTTTGAGCAATGCAAAAGCCAATGCCAATTATATTTCCTAGAATTAAGCCCTTTAATAATAGTTGAACAGAAATGTAAAAAAATATTTTTCTAATAGATTGCTTATCTGAACCAAATGCTTTTAATAGTCCAACTAAATTGGTTCTTTCTAAAATTAGAATTAACAGTGCCGAAATCATATTTATGGCAGCAACCAAAACCATTAAAGTGATAATAATAATGGCATTTACATCAATCATATCTAACCAACTAAAAATTGCACCTTGCATTTGTTTTGCTGAATTTACGGTATACTCGTAACCTACAACATCATTTATTTTTTCTAAAGATGGTTCTAATAAATCAAAATCTTTTAAAAATATTTCATACCCTGCAACTTCATTAGACTGCCAATAATTGAGTTTCTGAATTTGTTTTATATCAACAAAAACTAAGTTCTTGTCAAAATCAGAAAAGCCAGTATTATATATCCCTTTTACATAAAAATCTTTTACCCTTGGTTCATAATCAATGTAATTGCCTCCTGTAAATGTTGTGTCGTTTATTTTTTTCTTACTCATAAAATAAACCAACATTTTTTGATTTAGTTTTATATTAAGTTTTTCAGCAAGTGTTTGCGATATAAATATTTGTTTTGATACAGTATCTTTATTAAGAGATAGCACGTCCCCTTCTTTAATATAAGGCTTTAAATTTCCCCAATCATAATGTTCATCTACACCTTTTAATATAATTCCTTCATTTTCAGTTTTTGTTTTCAGAATACCATTTTTTGTTGCAAACGCTTGATAATTTTTTACAAAAGATAATTTTCCAATTGTATTTAAAATACTATCTGGTACAATTATAGGATTTGGTTCTAAAGAATGGTTTTGTTCATAATCATTAATTTGAAGATGAGAAGTAAATGTGGTGATTTTATTTTTTATTTCATTCTGAAACCCTGTAACAACGGCTAAAGTTATAATCATTACAGCAACACCAAGTGCAATGCCTATAATGCCAATTTTTATAATTGGGCTCGACATGTTGCCATTTTGTTTTCCGCTCGATAAAATTCGTCGTGCTATGTAATTAGAAAAATTCAAATTATGCTATCTTTACAATGTAAATCTAACTTATTATATGCGATTTTATTTATATTTTATTCTATTTTTTTTAACTCCATTGTTTGTTTCTTCACAAATGGAAATTCAAACTTATGCATCAATAACTACTGGCGCTCAGCAAACACATTTGTATTTGCCTTTGCTTAAAAATAAAAAGGTTGCCATTGTTACTAATGCATCTGGCATAATAAATTCTTCGCATTTGGTAGATACTTTAATAAAGCTAAAAGTAAAAATTGTGAAAATATTTGGCCCAGAACATGGCTTTAGAGGCACTGCTGATGCAGGAGAAAAGGTAGTTAGTGGAAAAGATTCTAAAACAAATATAGCTGTAGTTTCGTTATATGGAACGCATAAAAAACCAACTAAGGAAGATTTAAAAGGTATTGATATTGTTATTTATGATATACAAGATGTGGGGGTTAGGTTTTACACTTATATTTCTACTATGACATACGTAATGGAAGCTTGCGCCGAGAATAAGAAACAGTTAATTGTGTTGGACAGACCAAATCCAAATGGGTTTTATATTGATGGACCTGTATTAACTAATAAGTATAAGTCTTTTTTAGGAATGCATAATGTACCTATTGTTTATGGTATGACATGTGGAGAATATGCTAAAATGGTTAATGGTGAAGGTTGGTTAAAAAATAAGGTTAAATGTAAACTTACAGTTATACCTTTAAAAAACTATGACAGAACTAAATTTGTTTCAGGTTTGCCAGTTAAACCATCCCCAAATTTGCCAAATGACGATGCAATTATTGCTTATCCAAGTTTGGGATTGTTTGAAGGAACTATAATGAGTTTAGGCAGAGGAACAGATATGCCATTTCAATGTGTTGGTTCGCCGTTTCATAACAGTAGTTTTTTTGATTTTAAATTCACCCCAGTTTCCAATGAAATTTCTAAAAAGCCAAAGTATCAAGATACATTGTGTTTTGGTAAGGATTTAAGGAATAGAGGAAATTGGACAATTTTTAAATCATACATTAATTTATCTATTTTATATAAATCTTATAATGAAATAGATCCAAATAAACAGCCTATGTTTTTTGATAAAAATTTTAATTATCACGCTGGTAATGATGAATTACAAGAACAAATAAAAGCAAAAGTAGATTTATTGGAGATTAAACAATCTTGGCAACCACAAATTGATATATTTAAAAAGATTAGAGCAAAATACTTGATTTACAAAGACTTTTAGATTATTTGTTTAGCACCATTTTTTTTGTGGCTATAAATAAATTATTACTTATAGTAATTGAATACACACCACTAGCATAATTTGATAAGTCAAATTTATATTGATTAATTTTATTTGATGTATCTTCAAAAATAATATTTCCTAGTGCATCTGTAATTTTAATTTTATATGTTACATTATTAATTAAACTACTACTTATATTAAATATTCCTGATGTAGGATTAGGAAAAATAGAGAAAGATTGTTCAAATTCACTGTTTTCTTTAAGGCCATCTAAATTTATATTATTATAAAGTGGACTTTGCCAAACACCTCTACCGTATGTAGCAGCACGAATTGTATTTAAACTTGGTACAATTTCAAGTTCATTTATTATAACATTTGGTAAGTTTGTTTGAAATGGAATCCAATCTGTCATTGTTTCGTTTCTGTAATAAACACCAAAATCAGTTCCTACATACAATTCATCACTACTGTTTTTTTGATGTACGATTGTATTACATGGTATGTTTGGCAAACTACCAGAGAAATTTGTCCAACTTGCACCACCATTAGTTGTCATATAAACTTTTGAACCAGATGTGTAACCTCCGTATGTTACCCATGCTTTTTTAGGATCAAGATTTGAAACAGCAATTGATTTTATGAAATTGCTTGATGGTAAGCCAGGATTTGTATTAGACCAAGTTGCACCATAATCTGAGGTTTTATATAAGTTATTATTATAAGAAGTATAAATGTAATTATGGTTTGATTGAGCTATTGCCAATGCTTCTAAAGGTTGTGCAAAAGTTCCAATGCTATTCCAAGTTAGCCCAAAATCATTAGACATATACAAATCATCATAAGCTGCATAAATTGTATTAGGGTCAACCGGGTCTAATTGAATTGGAGTAATCCAAGCCCCAGATGCCATACCTATAGAAATATCATTATACGTACTCCAATTATCTGTTGTGCTATAAAAACTTCCATATTGGTAAGAAACAATAGCTCTGTCAGGATTTACAGGATCTACTAAACAATCCATACCATCACCACCTAAGGTTTCTTCAAACACCCCAGCATCTGCTACAACTGTTCCATTATCTTGTTGGCCAAGGTAATACCTAGATGGTAAAGATTGTGCTGTTGCTATTCTGTAATATTGAGCAATTGCTAGATTGTTGCTTAAATCATTCCAAGTTGCTCCATTATTGGTAGATTTAAATATACCACCATCGTTACATGAAAATAATGTAGTAGCGCTGCCTGGCAAAAATTCAATATAATGATTATCGCAATGAACATAATCAGGAGTTGAGAAATCATAATCGTCCCCAACTCTATTCCATGTAATACCGCCATCCATACTTTGCATAATTTGATAACCAGCAACATAAACTTCATTTACATTTGTTGGCGAAACAGCTAAAACACAATCATAATAACCATAAAGTGTAACCCCAGTTACTGCCGAACTAGTAAAGCTTAAACCTGAATTAATGGATTTATAAAGATTTCCATCTTCGTCTAAAACATAAATAGTACTTGCTAATGAAGGGGAAATAGCTATAGACATTTTTCTAGAAGCACTTGAAAATAAGGTTAAACTTGTCCATGTTAATCCTTGGTCAGTTGATTTTAGAAATTTGCCATTGCCCACAGCATAAACTGTATTTGGATCACTAGGGTCAATTTCAAAATCATAAACATGATTAGTTAAAACATTTGTCCAAGTTGCCCCGCCATCTGTAGTTCGCATTATAGAAGTGCGATTAGCTGCAAGTAAAATAGATGGGTTATTTTGAAATAATACTATTTTTTGAATTATATTATTATTGGTTTGCAAATAAGATAAGCCTGTTGTGCTCCATGTTGCGCCACCATCAATTGATTTTAAAACACCTGCAGAATAAGTTCCACCCCAAAAATCATTTAAAGGACCGTAACCACTATTATCACCAGTAGCTATGTACATTATATTTGTGTTCAATGCATTTATTTCTATATCGGCAATACTAATATTGGCTAAAAAATCTGTATTAGTAGTCCAGGATGTTCCTCCGTTTGTAGTTTTCCATAATCCACCATTTGGTGCACCAACCCAAATAGTATTTGAATTAGTTGGATCAAATTCAATTGTGTTTATTCTACCCGCTCCACCACCATATCCAGGAACATTAGGTGCACCAATGTAATCCCAATTAGCAGCTGTAGCTGTAGTTTTTGAATTAATTCTATTTATTTTATTGTACTCATTTATTAATTGATAGCTAGGAAAATGACCTGTAGAATCGATCCTATCTTTCATAAAATTCTCCCATCGTTTAAAATGTAAATATTCACCTTCCTCTTTACCTTCTATTTCATTATATGGTACAGATTTATTATCCCAATATTTTTCAAAGGCTTTTTGTATGTCACTATAATTTGCTCCTGGTTTAAGTTCACTTTGCCAAGTCTGAGAAAAAATAGTATTAAAAGAAATTAATATTATTAATATAGATAGGAATTTTTTAGACATCATATAAATGAAAATTTAAGGATTTAAGACTATTCTAAATTAATAATAAAATCATATAAATTAGTGTAATTATTTAATATAAATAACAAGTTAAATTTCTTATTTTTAATAATTGGCATAACATTTGAAATTAACATTTATAAAAATTAGAAACCATGTTACGAATTAAGCATATTGGATATTATACAGTTGGAGCAGTTATTGCATTGGCTTTATGTTCAGCTAATAATTATGTTTCGGTTGAGGATAAAATTGAACAGTCTATTGGAAATACAAACTCCATTAAAGATTTGCCAACGAAAGTAAACCAAGCTTTTAAAGCTGGTGAAATATTATCATATAGATTGCACTATGGTGTTATGGATGCTGGTTCAATTGTTTTAGAAGTTAAGCCAGAGGTTTTAGATGTAAGTGGCAGACAAGTTTATCATATTGTAGGTAATGGTTATACTAAAGGAACGTTTGATTGGTTTTTTAAAGTAAGAGACAGGTATGAAACATTTATTGATAAAGATGCAATGTTACCTTGGATGTTTGTTCGCAGAGTAAATGAAGGAGGTTATATTATTAATCAGGATTATACATTTAACCATTATACAAATAAAGTAGATGTAGGTGGTGGTGAAAAGATTGATGTACCGGAAGGAACACAAGATATGATTTCTGCATTTTATTCGGCTCGAAATTTAGATTTAACAAACGCAAAAGAAGGAGATATTTTTACATTAAATAGTATTGTAGATAAAGAAATTTGGCCATTAAAAATTAGATATGTTGGCAAGGAAACAATTACTTGCGATATTGGAACTTTTAAATGTGTAAAGTTTAGACCTATTGTACAAAAGGGTAGAATTTTTAAACGTGAAGATGATTTAAATGTGTGGTTAACTGATGATAAAAACCATATTCCTTTAAGAGCTCAAGCAAAAATTTTAGTTGGTTCTATAAAGTTAGATATTGTTGGAGCTAAAAACTTAGCAAACCCTTCATCAGTAGTTAAATAAATTACTCACCATTAATACACTGGAACATTATTTCATCTTCAAATTGAGTTGATGAAATTTTGTTCCAGTTTTTTTTAACCCCTATTTGAACAAAATTATTTTTAGTAAACAATTCAATACTAGTAAGGTTTGAAACTGAAATATTACAATAAATTTGGTTTAAGTGGAGTGTTTTAAATACATATTCTTTTACTAATTGAATGCTTTGAGTGCCAAAACCTTTATTCCTAAATTCATCAAAAATTAGAATTCCAACACCAACTCGTTCATGCATTGGTTCAAATTCAAATAAATCAATAGTGCCAATTGGTTGATTAGTATTTAACATACAAATCATTAAACGCAATTGTTTTGTAGTATAAATATCTTGATGAGCGTTTTGTAGATATAAAGAAAGTACTTCTTTGCTATATGGTGCATTTGTATTGCTAATTTGCCAAATGCGCGAATCATTTTCAATAGAATATAAAACTTCTAGATCGGATGGTTCAAGAGCCCTTAAATAAATAGAATCAGATTTAATAAACATTATTTTAAATTTAAGGGTTGTATTTCATTTGATATAAATTGTTGTAATTCTTCGAAGCTGTATATTGGAAAATTAAAAGTTACTGTATTCTTCAAATTTACGCCATAAACTGAATCAATAAAATTATTTTGTTTTAAGCGTTCTACTAATTCATATAGTAATTCATTTTCAGAACTATTTAGAGCATAAAACTCATTCAAAAATAATTTAACAGGACTTACACAACTCGCTTCAAAAGGTTTAACTTTTTCAAACTTATGTAAATTTAGTTTTAAAATTTCATTTAAATAATCTGTACTAAACACTGGGTGTTTTTTTAATTGAATAAATACACTTTCTATTTTTTTTTGTTGAATTGATTTTAATAATATTGAACTATCTATTTCTTTTTCAATGCCTTTTAAAGTAAGAGAAGAATATTTCCCATTTATTAAAAGACCAACATGCGGCGGTTTACGAGATGCATGTAATACCACTAACCAAACACCATAAGATAGATCAGTTACTGAATTATGTTCAGTAATTTCTAAAGAATATGAAGTGTTATTTATCAATATAATATTACAATTCGTTTACAGCTTGTTTGCCAACTAAACTTCCAATGGCAACACCCATTCCACCCATTCTAATAGCACAAACAACATTTTCTGAAACAGATTTAATAATTGGTTTCTTTTCGCTGCCAACTCCCATAATACCTGTCCAGCGTTGGTCTATTTCAACTTTTTGATTTGGTAAAATAGTAGTTTTTAAAAAGTTTAATAAATATTGCTGTATTTTGTCATTTAAATCAAAGTTAGTCGTTGTTTCTGTTTTTATATCTAAATCTCTGCCACCACCAAGTAAAATTCTATCTCCAATATTTCTAAAATAAACAAAACCTTCATTATAATGAAATGTTCCTTTTATTTTAAGGTTACTTATTGGTTTTGTAACTAATACTTGAGCTCTAGCTGGATTTACATCTTTTATTTTCAGTAATTCATTAGCAAAACCATTTGTTGCAACAATCACTTTTTTAGAGTGAAATTTTCCAACATTAGTTTCAAGTGAAACTAAGTTTTTATTGTCATTTATGGCAGAAACTTTAATGTTATTTAAGATTAATATGCCTTTATTTGTAGCATATTGCATTAAACTTTTCATCATTTCACCAGTATTAATTTGACCTTCCTCACTATTTTTAATTATTCCTTTAATTTTAGCAAAACCAAAATTACTTATCATTTTTGGTTTAAGTGAGTAGGTGTTTTTTACTTTGGTAAGTTTATCAATATCTTTATTTAATTCTGAAATTTTTTGCGCACATTTTTCAAACTTAGTAACATCATCAAATAATTCAAAACCACCATGTTTTTTGAAATTGATGTTTTTATCTCCTAAGCGTGATCTTAAAATTTCTAGTCCCTTTATTCTCATTTCCACAGTTTGCATTACTGTTTCATACGATGTTTTATCAATATCTGAAATTAATTCACTTACACTACCAAAACAAGCAAATCCCGCATTTTTTGTACTTGCACCAGTTGGTAAAAAACCTCTTTCCAAAATCACTACTTTGGCGTTTTTGTATTTTTCAATGTAACTTATTGCGCTGCTTAATCCAACTATTCCACTACCAATAACAATTAAATCTATATCTGAAAAATAAGTTTCCGTTTCCCAAAAGCTATAGTTTAGCATATTTTTAATTTTTTGCATAAAATTGGCACAGTTTTTTATGGAATTTTGCTTAAATTTAACCCTTATATATAATTACAATCTTTGAACTTAAAGTTAGTATGAAAAAATACATTTTGTTTGGAATGAAATACATAATTTTAATATTCACTCTGCTAATATTTTTTTCGAAAAGCGGATTTTCTCAGGATTGGAATTTACCATTAACAGGTAAAGTTGAAAAAAACGGAAAGAAGTTACAAGGTGCAGTTGTGACTTTAATGCAAGGTTCTAAGCAAATTGCTCAAACTATGACGGGCGAAGATGGCGCCTTTAAATTTGATCTTCCTGCAAATGGAGATTTTATGGTTTTGGTTACTAAGCAAGGGCATTGTACTAAGAAATTTCAAGTTTCAACCAGAAATGTTCCTCCAGATGATAAAAGTACAAAGCGATTTGATATACCTGGAATTTCTTTATTTGAACCATTACCAAATATAGATTATTCTGTATTGAACCAACCATTGGTAAAAATCCAGTATAATGCACTAAAAGAAGCCTTTGATTATGATGAGGCCTATTTTTCTCAATCTTTAGCAGCACTGGATAGGTTAAAGCAATTAGAGGCAGATGCCATAAACAAACAAAAAGAAACAGAAGCTAATTATTTAGCGGCTATAAAAACCGCAGATAAAGCATTTCAAAAAAAAGATTGGAATACTGCTAAAGCAAATTATACTCAAGCTTCAACAATTAAACCTGCTGAGAATTATCCAAAAGATCAGTTAGCTCAAATTGAAGTAATATTAAAAGATCAAGAAGCTTTAAATAAAAAAGCAGAATCAGATGCTAAAGCAAAAGCAGAGGCAGAAGCATTAGCAAAGAAACAAGCAGAAGAAAAAGCATTAGCAGATAAATTAGCAAAGGAAAAAGCGGATGCAGAGGCTAAAGCAAAAGCAGAGGCAGAAGCGTTAGCGAAGAAACAAGCAGAAGAGAAGGCATTAGCTGATAAATTAGCAAAAGAGAAAGCAGATGCAGAGGCTAAAGCTAAGGCAGAAGCGTTAGCAAAGAAACAAGCAGAAGAGAAAGCATTAGCAGATAAATTAGCAAAAGAGAAGGTAGAGGCAGAAGCATTAGCAAAGAAACAAGCAGAAGAAAAAGCATTAGCTGATAAATTAGCGAAAGAGAAGGCTGATGCAGAAGCTAAAGCCAAAGCAGAGGCAGAAGCGTTAGCGAAGAAACAAGCAGAAGAAAAAGCATTAGCAGATAAATTAGCAAAGGAAAAAGCGG
>ERZ724520.561-NODE-561-length-19672-cov-4.993067_pt1 | contig 19672 bp, 18 predicted proteins | sample MGYA00376053_ERZ724520 | MGnify/ENA primary metagenome ERZ724520 (study PRJEB28724, sample SAMN07190886) | activated sludge metagenome | isolation source: activated sludge of sewage treatment plant in Hong Hong | place: USA: Christiansburg, Virginia | collected...
ATAATTGTAGATTAAATTCAAGTTAAGTGAAATAGTAATTATTTTTATATTATTTAAAAATACTTGTTAAAAGCCAAAATATATTTGTCGATATATAATTGCTTTTCTTTGGATTTATATTGTTGGATAAATCTCGGGTGTTCCAAAACATTTAATTTATCAAACAGCTTTGCTTCTAAATTTATTTTTTGAATAAAACCCGCATTTTTTTTTCCTAAAATAAATACTTCAGAAGTGTCTAATCCAAGTGCAATATGTTTCTTCAATGAAGCAACCATAAAGTCTTTTACCATTTCGAAAAGCATTGCATCATCATAATAATTAACATTCAACCAATTTCCATTTTTTGCCTGCCGAATAATGGCTAAAGGAAAAGGTGAATTAATATAAAATTGACGATAAAAATCAGTTGCTCCTCCAAATTCTTGAATCATATCATACATAAAAACAGAAGATACCTCATGCGTATAAGCAGATTTCATTTTGATTCCACAAACGCTTTCCAATCGCTTCGTATCAGTAAAAGGAACGCCGGTTACGCCTGCACCATGCCGACTTGGATTAATACCAATAATAAATTTTCGTTTTAAAGAATCATTATAATATTGGGTATAAAATTGTTGCATCACTTCCATCGTTTCCGGATTATCCATATATGGATTCAATACCTGAAATCCAATGGGAAGTTTGCCGGTATAATGTAATTGTTTATTAAATTGAACAACTTTTTCTGCAAATGTTTTAGACATAAAAAATGAAATAAATTAGTATTCTATATAGCAATAAACAGTTGCGATTCTTAAAAGTTTTTGTAATTTTTTATAACTACTTTGTTATCTCATTTATTACTATCACCATATTTTTAAAAATAGAAATATCACTGTTTTTTAGAGTGTTATTCTGATGATGTATTAACCATTCTTGCAAAGGACGATAATTTCCTAGTTGAAAAATCCATGTATTATCTAAAATCTCTGAAAAATATTGATTATCGTTGATGTAGAGTTTATTTTGGATAAATTGTATAGTATTTACTGTATTATTTCCACTAATAGGAAATTTAGAAACAATGCTTTTTTTTATATTTTCTTCTGTTAATAAATCCATTCTTAACGCTTCGCCAATTTTTACAAACTTCCAAAATTCCGTTACATTTTCAGGAAGGAGCATTGGTATTAATTGTATTTTCCTGTTTTTATTTTTTAAAACAGCATATACGTAATCCAACAAATTCAACAAAGTAAATACTTGCTTAAATTCATCACGCAGATCGTCATTATTATTGGCAAAACATAGATTTCCTTCTTCTTCCTGCAATACTAATCGCAAAGCAGTTTTTTGTTCTATTCTTTTGATGATTTCCATAGTATAATGGAATTTTATACAATTGTTGATTGAAAGGTAATAAGATGGATTGACAATCTATTAGCAAGCATTGGTTTTTTTGTCTTACTTTTGTAAACTTTTTTATTTTGTTGTAATTATTGAATGGATGATTAAGAAGACAGGCATTTTATTAGTAAATCTCGGCACTCCCGATAGTCCGAATAATGGAGATGTATATAAATATTTGATTGAATTTCTGACAGACGCACGGGTGATTGATTTTCCGTGGCTTTCTCGTCAATTGTTGGTAAGAAGCATTATTGTGCCTACTCGATATAAAAATTCGGCTAAAACCTACCGAGAAGTTTGGGATAAAGATAGAGGCTCGCCCTTATTATATCATACACAAGATTTAACAGAAAAAGTTCGCCAACGTTTGGATAGTGAGCAATATATGGTGGAATTTGCCATGCGCTACCAAAGCCCAAATTTAAAATCTGTATTAGAGAAATTTCAGGCAGCGCAAGTCAATAAAATAATTGTACTGCCATTGTTTCCTCAGTATTCCTCCGCCTGCAATGGTTCAGTAATACAAAAAGTACAAGAAATCACCTCTAAATGGTTGATTATTCCCGATATATCTTTTATCCATCATTTTTACGACCACGAATTGTATATAGATGCTTTTGTGGAACAAGGTCGTAAACATAATTTTGAGGAATACGACCATATATTATTTTCGTACCACGGCCTGCCGGAGCGACATATTACGAAAGCTGATTTGACCAAAAAACATTGCTTGCAAAGTGATACTTGCTGCTCACAAATAACAGAAACCAACCAACATTGTTATCGGGCGCAATGCTATGCCACTACAAGGCTAATAGTAGAAAAATTAGGATTGCCTAAAGAAAAATATACCGTCACTTTTCAATCTCGATTAGGAAAAGAAGCCTGGATTCAACCTTATACAACAGAAGTAATCACCCGATTGGCAAAAGAAGGAAAAAAGAAAATACTCTTTTTTTCACCGGCATTTGTAGCAGACTGCTTAGAAACTATTTATGAAATAAAAACAGAATATTTAGAACTTTTTCAACAACACGGAGGCGAAGCAGTAGGATTGGTAGAAAGTCTAAATGCAACAGATAAATGGGCAGATGCCGTTGTTGATTTAGCAACAAAATAGAATTCTTTTAAAACCAACTTTTTTAGATAATTTGCTATTGATTTTTATAATGAAATTGTTTAATTTTATTATAACAAATTTATTTATCACAAAAACTAATTACTATGAAACAGTTCGCAATTTTCACCTTATTATTTTCAATGGTTTTAATAAGCTCCTGCAAGAAGAAAGATATAGATTACACCAACCCTAAAAATCTTGTAGGTACAGAATGGAAAGCAACCGAATTTTCTGCATTAACTTCGGAAGATTATGAATATATTTCCCTAAAATTTATATCCACTACAACTGTTCAAGGCAGAGATAAGAAAAAAGGTAATAGTAGTGATAAGCTTTCTTTGAATCTTCTTATACAATTTCAGGAGATATTATTTCATTTTCACCTATTCCATACGCAGGTACAATAAGTAAAAATCAAATTATTCTTTGGCAAACGAGCAATCCAAGTAAAACAGCTACATTCACATTGGTAAAATAGTTTATTTGTAGTTCATCTATTTTAAATTACCAAATCCTAAATTTTATTTTCAGAATTACTAATATTTCTTTTAATTCACTATCTTTGCGCCTCAAATTAGTATAAAAGTGGTAATTCCAGATTTGAAACTTATTTCCGGCAGATGTACACAGTACCTCTCTACTAAAATAGCTGAAAGCTACGGACAAGAATTAACTCCTGTAGAAATAATGCAATTTAGTGACGGAGAATTTGAACCAGTAATTACCGAAAGCGTTCGGGGTTCATTTGTATTTTGTATGCAAAGCACCTTTGCCCCAGGGGATAACTTATTAGAATTATTACTTTTAATTGATGCTGCAAAACGTGCTTCTGCGGGATATGTAGTAGCTGTAATGCCCTATTTTGGATTAGCTCGTCAAGACAGAAAAGATAAACCACGAGTGGCAATAGGAGCGAAGTTGGTAGCCAATATGCTGGTAGCAGCAGGCGCACAACGAGTAATGACGATGGATTTACACTCACCACAAATTCAAGGATTTTTTGATATTCCAGTGGATCACTTAGAAGCAGATGCTATTTTTATTCCATACATGAAAGAATTACAGTTGGAAGAATTGGTGTTTGCCTCTCCAGACGTTGGTGGCGTAAAAAGAGCAAGAAATTATGCTCGTCAGTTTAATGCAGAATTAGTAATTTGTGATAAACACAGAGCAAAAGCTAACGAGATAGAATCTATGCGCTTGATTGGAGATGTTACAGATAAAAATGTAGTTTTAGTAGATGATTTAGTAGATACCGGAGGAACTTTATGCACTGCCGCCAACTTAATCATGGAAAAAGGAGCCAGAAGCGTTCGTGCATTGATAACACATCCTGTTTTATCAGGAAAGGCAATTGAAAAAATTGAGGCTTCGGCACTTACAGAATTAGTAGTGTGTGATACCATCCCATTAAGACAACAAAGTTCAAAAATAAAAGTACTTTCGGTGGCACCTCTTTTTGCAAGAGCCATCCGGAATGCACACGAGTATAAATCAATTAATTCATTATTCATTCACAAAAAGTAAATTTTTATGCAAACCATTACCATTAGCGGAAAAGCAAGAACAAACGTAGGAAAAGTAGCTACCAAAGCAGACAGAGCTGCGGGTAACGTACCTTGCGTGATGTATGCGGGAAACGAGGTGGTGCACTTCACTACAACTCTTTCAGAGTTGAGAGGGATTTTGTACACACCTAATTTTTACAAAGCCATCATCAACATTGACGGAACAATTCATGAAGCATTGTTGAAAGACGTACAAATGCACCCAATTACAGAAGAAATTCGCCACATTGACTTTCATAAGTTAACTCAAGGAGTTCCTGTAACGGTAGAAATTCCTATTCGCATCGTAGGGCAATCTCCGGGTGTAAAAGAAGGGGGTAAATTATTAGTAAAAGTTCGTAAGGTGAAAGTAAAATCTACACCAGAAAACTTGAAAGATGCTATTGATATCGACATCAGCGAATTAAAATTAGGTCAATCTTTTAAAGTAAGAGATATTAAAGAATCAGGATTTGAAATTTTAAATTCACCAGCTATTCCATTAGTATCTATTGAAATTACAAGAGCGTTAAAATCTGCTGCAACAGAAGCTGCTAAAGCTGAAACTTCTGGCAAGAAAAAATAAAATTATCTTTTATTTATTCAAAAGAAAAAGGTTGAGAAGTTTATCTCAACCTTTTTTTATTTTGTACATTTATCCATTTGTATTTAGAAGTAAAGTAATATAATTAAGATGTCAAAATTTCTAATAATAGGGTTAGGAAATATTGGGAAAGAATACGAACATACTCGTCATAATATTGGATTTGAGGTAGTGGATGCATTAGCAAAAGAATGGAATATTACTTTTGAATTATCACGATTAGCTGTTTATGGTAAAACGTCTTTTAAGGGCAAGCAAATCCATTTAATAAAACCAACTACTTATATGAATTTGAGCGGAAAAGCGATTAAATATTGGATGCAAGAACTAAAAATACCCATCGAACAAATTTTTGTAATTGTAGATGATTTGGCACTTCCCTTTGGACAATTGCGTGTGCGCGGCAAAGGTAGCGATGCAGGACATAATGGATTAAAATCTATTCAAGAAGAATTGCAAACACCAATGTATCCACGGCTAAAATTCGGTATTGGAAATGATTTTTCCAAAGGAAAACAAATTGATTTTGTATTAGGAAAATGGAAGCCAGAACAAGAAATTATTTTACAGGAAAAAATAAATATATCAACAGAAATCGTACAATCTTTTTGTAGCAACGGATTAAACAACACTATGAATCTTTACAATAACAAATAGCATTTTTAGTAATCAACAACAACTACTCAATAATCTCTTTTACATGAAAATATTTTGCGTCGGACTAAATTACAAAGAACACATCATAGAAATGAAGCATAATGCATTTCCTGAAAATCCTGTGATTTTTATGAAACCGCCAACAGCATTATTAAAAAACGGTCAACCTTTTTATTATCCTGATTTTTCTAAGGAGGTACATTATGAAGGGGAAATCGTATTGCGTGTTTGTAAAAATGGGAAAAAAATAGATAAGAAATTTGCACATAAATATTACGATGCTTTTACGTTGGGATTTGATTTTACCGCTAGAGATATTCAAGCAGTACAAAAGAAAAATGGATGGCCATGGGAAATAGCAAAAGGATTTGATGGCTCAGCCTTTATAGGTGACTTTGTTCCTTTTGAAAAAGATAAAGAGATAGCTTTCACTATTAAGAAAAATAATGAAATTGTACAAGAAGGCGATACTTCCATGTTGATTTTTTCTTTTGATGAAATCATTAGTTATATCTCTCAATTTTTCACCTTGCAACAAGGCGATTTGATATATACCGGCACCCCAAAGGGAGTCGGCCCTGTTCAAATAGGAGATAAGCTGGAAGGGATAATTGACAATAAAACTATTGTAACTTGTGAGATTAAATAACTTTTCTTCTTTTCATTATATTTTGTTTTCATTAGAAGTTTCATTAATTTTGAACTTCACTTTTTGAAAAATATCATTAATTAAAAAAATAGTATTAAAACAATGAATTATTTATTCACCTCAGAGTCTGTTTCAGAAGGACATCCGGATAAAGTTGCAGACCAAATTTCAGATGCATTAATCGACAACTTTTTAGCTTATGATCCACAATCTAAAGTTGCTTGCGAAACATTGGTAACAACAGGACAAGTAGTATTAGCAGGAGAAGTAAAATCCAAAGCCTATTTAGATGTGCAAGATATTGCTCGCGATGTAATCAGAAAAATTGGATACACGAAATCAGAATATATGTTCGAGGCAAATTCTTGTGGAATTTTATCGGCAATACACGAACAATCACCTGATATAAACCAAGGAGTAGAGCGTAAAAAACCAGAAGACCAAGGAGCAGGCGACCAAGGAATGATGTTCGGATATGCAACAAAGGAAACCGATAATTATATGCCATTACCTTTGGAATTAGCCAATTTGTTATTAAAAGAATTAGCAACGATTCGCAGAGAACAAAAAGTAATGAAATATTTACGTCCAGATGCAAAATCTCAAGTAACGATTGAATATGACGAAAACAATCAGCCTATTCGAATTGATGCGATTGTTATTTCTACACAACACGATGATTTTGCAAAAGAATCATTGATGTTGAAACAAATTAAAGAAGACGTAATAAATGTTTTAGTTCCTCGTGTAAAAAAGAAATTGCCTAAACGAGTTCAAGCATTATTCAATGATAAAATAAAATACCATGTAAATCCAACAGGAAAATTTGTAATTGGTGGACCACATGGAGATACTGGCTTAACGGGTCGTAAAATTATTGTGGATACTTATGGTGGAAAAGGCGCTCACGGAGGTGGAGCATTTTCTGGAAAAGATCCAAGCAAGGTGGACAGAAGTGCAGCGTATGCAGCTCGTCATATTGCCAAAAACTTAGTAGCCGCAGGAGTTTGTGATGAAGCATTAGTTCAAGTGGCGTATGCCATTGGAGTAGCACAGCCAGTAGGTTTGTATGTAAATACATTCAACACTGCAAATGTTATCATGTCAGATGGTGAAATTTCAAAAGTTATAGGCAAAATGCCAGAATTTGATATGCGTCCTTATTTTATAGAACAACGCTTTAATTTAAGAACACCCATTTATCAAGAAACAGCAGCTTACGGTCATTTAGGAAGAAAATGTGAAGAAGTGGTAAAAGTATTCAATAAAGGAAAAGAAAACGAACTAAAAGTAAAAGTAAAACTATTTCCTTGGGAAGAATTAAATGCAGTAGATGCTGTAAAAAAGGCATTTCAACTTTAAGTTAATCCTAAATATAAAAAAAATAAATGCCTGTTTTTAACAGGCATTTTGTTTTTAAAAATACTATTGTATATTTGCACTCCAATTGTAGAATTTATATGTAATTTTACAACGAAACAGAGAGATGGCAGAGCGGTCGAATGCGGCGGTCTTGAAAACCGTTGACTGTAATAGGTCCGGGGGTTCGAATCCCTCTCTCTCTGCAAAATGAAAGGAGATTAATAGTTGAAAATTATTAATCTCCCTTTTTATTTTATTCTTCTATTTACTGCTGACCAATAATAAAATCAATATTTCGTTTTAATCCTTCATATTTGGTCCGTTTTACAGGCGATTTTTTAAATATTTCACTAAATACTTCTTTAGAAATATCTATCCATTCTTTTCTATGCATGCTAATTAATTTTTCATTGGGCAAAAATCGTGGTTCATTATGTTCTTGCGAAAAACGATTCCACGGACATACATCCTGACAAATATCACAGCCAAACATCCAATCTTCCATGTGTCCTTTAAAACTGTCGGGAATAGCATCTTTCAATTCAATAGTAGCGTAAGAAATACATTTACTGCCATTCACTATTCTGTTTTCCATAATGGCATTCGTTGGACAAGCATCTATGCAGGCAGTGCAAGTGCCACAATGGTCAGTCATAAATGGAATATCATATTCTAATTCTACATCCAAAATTATTTCCGCTAAAAAGAAAAAAGAACCCCGCTGTTTTTGTAATAATAAACTATGTTTTCCTTGCCAGCCTACGCCTGCACGCTTTGCCCAAGCATGCTCCAATATAGGTGCAGAATCTGTAAAACAACGACCTTGCACTTCGCCGATATGTGTTTGAATATTTTCTAATAAAATTTTTAATTTATCTTTCACTACAAAATGATAATCCTCTCCAAAAGCATATTTTGCAATTTTAAGAGCCCCTTCAGGTTGTTTTGTAGAATTGTAATAATTATAGGATAAGGAAATTACCGACTTTGCTTCTGGAACTAATAAACGAGGGTCTAAGCGCATATCGAAATGATTTTCCATATAATGCATCTCTCCCTGAAAATTTTGTTTCAACCACGATTCTAATCTCGGCGCTTCCTCTTCCAAAAAAGTTGCTTGCGCAATACCACAATGTGTGAAGCCGAGTTCTTTAGCCCAATGTTTTATTAATTGAGCATTTTTTTCTTTATTGATTGGCATATAAATTTAGTAAGCAATTACCACACAATGCCAATCTTTCCTAACGTTTTGCGTGCTTCCATATCTTCATGCGCTTGATAAATATCTTTGGCAGCATATAATCCACCTACATGTGGATTTATTTTCCCTTCTTGCAATAGCAGAATTACACTATCCATACAATACTTTAATGTATCCGGTTTATAATCGGCCATACGAAGCATATTTACACCAATCATAGAGCGACTTTCCATGATTAATTGAGCTGGATGATATACACCAAACTCTAATCCTTTCTTTACTTTTGCAAGGAGATGATGTGCTTCTGTCATAGAAGAAGCACCATATCCAACTATGCGACCACCGCGATGGAGTAAGTTATAACTCTTTCTAAAATTGTCTGCTCCTAAGCTATCAAAAGCCACATCAATGGGTTCTTTTATTATTTTAGAAAAATCTTCTTTTGCATAATTGATAGTAACATTTGCTCCTTGCTTTCTGCAATATTCTAATTTTGTTTCAGAACTTGCTGTAGTATATATTTTTGCATTTTTTAATTTACATAATTGAATCAACGCAGTGCCTACGCCACCCGCACCAGCATGAATCAAAACAGTTTCATTGGGCAATACATTGGTTGCAACAGAACTAGCATAAAATGCAGTACTGTATTGTGTTGCCAACGCAAGGGCTTTGCCAACGTCCATATCTTCACTGATTTTTGCTACGGCATTTTCTTTTTGCACCACATATTGACTATATCCACCAAAGCGAGTGAATACTAATACTCGATCTCCTTTTTTTATGTTTCTTATATTTTTTCCAATTTGATCTACTCGTCCTACTGCTTCATACCCCACAATGGTAGGAAGTGGTGGACAATCTCTATATTGTCCGATGCGCGCCGTTACATCTGCAAAATTAATTCCACTTGCTTCTACATGAACACCAATTTCATCATCATTTATTGTTGGTATTGTTATGTCTCTAAATTCAAATGCATCTTTAGATTTTCCATTTTTGACTAAATAAATTGCTTGCATGGTATTCAATTTTAAGTGTAATCAATAAAAATAAGATTATTTTGTATAGTAAGTGTATTTTTGCGCCATGAATTATCTTACTGTCAACGCGCTTTCAAAATATTATGGCGATAAATTATTATTTGAAAACATTACTTTCTTTATTGATAAAGGACAAAAAGTTGCATTAATTGCTAAAAATGGAACGGGCAAATCTTCTTTAATAAAAATATTACAAGGATTAGAACCTCCAGAAAGTGGAGATTATAAATTTCATAAGGATATTACGCCAGGTTTTTTGACTCAAGAACCCGATTTTGATGATAACAAAACTATTTATCAAATTATTATGCACGCAGACAATCCTATTTTGATGGCGAGTTTGAAATATGAACAAGCATTAGATGGGCATGGTGATTTTCAAGATGCCATGAATAAAATGGACGAATTACAAGCATGGGATTATGAACAACAAGTAAAAACAGTTTTATCTAAATTCAGAATAGAAGATTTAGACCAAAAAGTAGGCACACTTTCAGGAGGACAAAAAAAACGATTGGCATTAGCGATTCTCTTGTTAGAACAACCCGATATATTTATTTTAGATGAACCTACCAATCATCTTGATATGGATATGATTGAATGGCTGGAAGATTATTTGACGAAGAGTAATATTACGTTGTTGATGATAACGCACGACCGTTATTTTTTAGAAAATATTTGTAATGAAATATTGGAATTGGATAATGGTATTTTATATAAACACAAAGGTAATTATTCTAAATATTTAGAAAATAAAGAACTCCGCGAAGAAAATCAACGAATAAATGTTGAAAAGGCGCAAAATACTTTTCGAAAGGAATTAGAATGGATGCGCAGACAACCCAAAGCTCGTACAACCAAGGCACAATCCAGAATTGACAATTTTGAAAATGTAAAAGCTTCTGCCACTGCAAAACCGCAAGATAAAGCTGTCGAAATTGAAGTTAAGATGCAACGTTTAGGCGGGAAAATTTTAGAACTTCATAATATTTCCAAACAATATGGTGATAGAATTCTATTAGATAAATTTACTCACAAATTTCAGCGCGGCGAACGAGTTGGCATTGTAGGTAGAAACGGTTGTGGGAAATCTACTTTGCTAAATATTTTAATAGGATTAGAAAAATACGATAGTGGAAATGTGGTATTAGGCGAAACGGTCGTTTTTGGGTATTACAACCAAAAAGGATTGCAATTAAAAACAGATAAAAAAGTAATAGATGTAATAAAAGATATTGCTGAATTTTTGCCGGTTGGAAAAGGAACAATAAGTGCCTCACAATTGCTAGAACGGTTTTTATTTATTCCTTCACAACAATATAATTTTGTTTCTACATTAAGTGGTGGTGAGCGCAGGCGCTTGTTTTTATTGACTATCCTGATGAAGAACCCTAATTTTTTAATCTTAGATGAGCCAACGAATGATTTAGATATTTTGACATTACAAGTATTGGAAGATTTTTTATTAGATTTTAAAGGCTGTTTGGTAATCGTTAGCCATGATAGATATTTTTTAGATAAATTGACCGAGCATTTATTTGTTTTTGAAGGAGAAGGAAAGGTGCGTGATTTTATGGGAAATTATAATGAATATAGAATTCAACTAAAAGAAGAACAACGACAAGCTGCCCGAGATGAAAAAAATGCACAAGCAGAAATAAAGTCTATTGCCACTGCCTCCAAGCGAAAATTATCTTTTAAAGAACAGTCTGAATTAAAACAATTAGAACAAGAAATTGAAACCTTGCAGACGGAACGAACCCTACAAACAGCAAAATTATCCGAGGGGGAAACAGACCATGTTGAGATTCAAAAAACAGCTAAAAGAATTGAAGAAATTATACTTTTGTTAGATAAAAAAGAGTTGCGTTGGTTGGAGCTGAGTGAATTTGCCTAAAGGGCAATTTTTTATTATTTACAAAGCTCTGGTTTATTGCAAACGCCATTGTCTGCCTGTACAATACGCTTTCCGGTAATAGGACTTCCTTTGATAACACTATAAGTAAATTCACTCATCAAATCAATTAGTTTGCTGTAGCCTAAAGTTCCCATGCCGTGGCCACCATTACAAATTTCGTTCAGGTGGACTGGATTTCCATTTTGTCTGGATGCTTCATAAATAGCGGCACCACCATAAATGGTTGGAAATGATTTTTTATCAGGACATCTGAACGGATTCCCGGCATTCATATCAATTAATTCATCGCAAGTACCGGTGAAAAAATCCATAGGAATATCAATTTTTCTTCCAATGATTAATTTTGGATCAATGACAGCACCGGCTAATGCAATAACACCAGCAACTTTTGCATTGTACTGCATATTTTGTTTTAAATTATCCAAGTCATTTCCTACTTGTCGCATAATTTCTGTAGGTGCATTGTTTTCGTTCATTACAGCCATACCTATCGCAGTTAAAGCACCAGCGCTTTGTCCGCTTATGAAAATTAAATTTGGATCTATTCCCAATCGCTCTGCATTTGCTTTTAAATAACGCACTACAGAGCGTGCATCTTGAATAGAGCGAATATATGCAGGATACATTCCTGTGTTGAAATCGCCATTACACTGCATGGCCAATAAAGCATTTTTAAATCCAATGCGATAATCAGCTAATGCAACCACATATCCTTTTTGAGCAAATCCTTTGCCAATTTCTTGCGTACAGTCATCTACTTTACTTGCAAAACCACCACCAAAAAGATAAACAATACAAGGTCGTTTTTTTTCTGCATCATTTTGAGGTGTTATAATATCTACAATAAGATTTTTCATGCTTCCGTCCCACATCGGTGCTTGCTTTTCATAATACTCTGTTGTAATATCAAAATCAGTAAAAATATAATCTTTATATCGAACGCCCCAAGGATTGGGTTGGGTATTTAAGATGTCGCCAGATGCATATCCATCAGCTAAAATTCTATCAGGATTGGCGGGTAAATTTAAGGTATATGCCCGTTTGGGCGCTTGTCCTGTTGCTTTTTGTTGTTGTACTTTTTGTTGGTTAGACTGTTGTATCCCTTGAAGTAAAACATCGCAACTGCTTAATAGTAAGCAAAACGAAAATGATATTAATATTAAATGATATTTTTTCATCTCTTATTTTTTAATAAAAACTATGCCAAAAATACTTAAAAAGAATTATTTTTTTTGAAAGACTTTGTCAGCAGGGTTATTTCCGATAAATAATAAATAACAACCTAATACCATAATGTCAAAATTATAGATTCTCATTATTAAATAGGTCATTAATGCGAACAAAAAAAGCAATACAAATAAAAATTTATCAAATTTTCGGGTAAGAAAACCAACGATGAAAACAGCTTGCACTAAGAACAATACAATATAAGAAAAGGCAGCTAATATTGGTTTTGTCATAAGAAATGAAGCCATTTTATAGCTGATGTGTTGTGGGTTTAGAGTGGCTAAATCACTGTGTTGGTTAACTAATGTAATGGCAAAATTAGTTGGGTCCAAAAGGGCTCCATTGTGAAATTTATAAAAAGCAGATGCCGTTAAAATATACAATAAAAAATAACGAGAAAATTCTGAAACGACATTAAATGTTTGTTCTTTTTTAAAACAAAATGGTAAAAGTGCTATGAATAATGCACTATCACTTTTTGAGTGCGAACAAGAATAGGTTTCTAATGTAATGCGTTGTGTAAAAAAAAAGATGGTTAAGCCGATGCAAAAAATGGATCGATATTTGGCAGAAAAAAAACAGGCAATAGAAAAGAGTACGACCGCTAAATCTACTAATACACACGCCCAATAATGCTGTATAATAAAATGAGGAAAACCACTGCACAGGCTGAACCAAAATGCCCAATCTACTCCAGGTCCTTTCATGGGTTGTCCGTATTGAAAAATTAAAAATGTGCTGCTGTTATAGCGATATAATAGCAATATGAAAAAATATCCAAACAATATTTTTGCAAAAGTATCTCTATTTTCTATCGGTATTTTTAGAAATGATTTCATTTTTCATTTTTTAAAACAGACCAGCTATTATTGATGGATTTAAATTGATTGTCTTTGTATTTATATTGAACATCTTTTAGCTCGACAGTGGTGATTTTTTTGTGCAAAATTTTTTCTAAATATTGATGCAACCAAGCGGGATAGGTACTTGTTTCCTCTTTGTGATTATTTATTTTATAAGCAACATAAGAATATATTTTTTGGGGAAAATAATGTGTTCTATTTTTTACTACATCATCCATTGGGTCATTATAATCATTCATGCGCATCCAATTATACATTTGATAGGTATGTATAATTCCAAGTTCTTCCCATATAGGTATTTTTGTAATATCTAATCTTGCACCGTCAATAAAAACTTCGGTTTGCGTGAGTGTGTCTGGCAGGGTTTGCGTGCGAGAATACATGTCCCATACAAAAAACGGAAATGAATGAACGCGTTTATTGTTAAAAATTATTTGAAAGAAAATAAATAACATTACAAAAGCAAACAATATTTTATGCGAGCGAAATAAGCGGACAAGATACCAATTGTGGTAATTCATTAGAAAACTGTTTTGAAAAAGTGATAACTAATCATCAAAACTACTATAATTTTAATGCCACTGGTAAGTAAAAAACCTACAAAAGAACCAATGCCCGATTTGATGGCTGTATTAAAGTTTTGCCCATCAATTAATTCACCAATTAAAGCGCCTAAAAACGGACAAATTATAATTGAAATTCCACCAAAAGGAGAGAGGATAACTCCCACTAATATGCCAATAAAACACCCACGAACGCCGGCCTTTGTTCCTCCAAATTTTTTGGTACTCCAAACGGGAATCAGATAATCAATGATGGTGATGATGATAATGATAAAGACATAAGTAATCAATAACCATAGAGGCAAATCAGTTGTATTATCTAACCCAAAATAAACAAGTACCAATGCGCCTAAAGCGATAGGTGGCCCTGGCAATGGCGGCAGTACACAGCTTACCAACCCAATGATGAGTAAAATAATTCCAATGGTGATAATGAGACTTGTAGCCATCTTTAATTAGTCTTTTGGTAGATTGATTGGTTTTAATTCGTTTCCTTCAATGATGATTTTATAACCGTTTTCTTTTGCCATGTAAAAAATTAAATCCAGCACATCGTTCTTTTGTTCTTCTGCTTGTTTTATTAATTCAGCATTCAATGCTTTTTCTTTAATTTTTTGTTTTGCTAATTGATTTAATTTAGTCATTTCTGCTTCCGAAAAGCTGGTAAACCAACCTGTGTTTAAATTTTCAAATTTTATATCAGTATCGGTAGATAAGATTTCTGGTTTTGGGAAATTAAAAATTACAATGGTTTTTGTTTTTTCATCGCTGGTAATTTTCATATTTCCCAAGTTGTATCCAACGGATACTTTTGCGTTTACTTTTACGATGGCATCTTTTCGAAATCCCGGAAAATTTACATAGTCAAAATCTTTGTAAGTCATTAATTCGGAGTAGTTGCCTTCTACGGTTACTAATTTCATTACTTTTTGTATGCGTTCTACAATAATATTGCTATCTACGGTCGAATGGTCTTTATTCGTAAATACAGACTGAATAAAAAATTTGGCACTCATTATCGCAATGATAACAAGTAATATTGCTATGATACTATTTTTTCCCTTCGAGTTCATTTTTGTTTTTAAGATTATATTTTATAAAAATAAACAATTATGTGTTAAACTAATGAGTTCATATTTATGGGTTTTTCGATTTTAATATTGAATAACAAATTTTAATACATTTTCTTTTTCGCCATCTGTAATTTTTAATAAATAAATTCCATTGATAAAATTTGTTGTATTAAGTTCTATGTTGTTTTGCAAATAATATTTTTGAGTAAAAACATTTTGCCCAAAGATATTTATTATTTGTACTTGTATTTCTTTTGAAATTTCTTTTAATTGAATATATAAATTGTTTTGTGTTGGATTTGGAAATATTTTTACATCTAATGTAGAGCTATTATGATGAAGAGCTGTAGGAATATATGGTGGCGGATTTTCGCTATATATAATTAAGCCTCCATTTATATTTCCAATTAATAATTCTGGTTTGTTGTCGTTATTTATATCGGCAAATGTAGAGGTGGTTCTGCCATTTGTATAATTTATCAAAGTAGGTGATAGGATAAAATTTGTAGTTAATTTATCTTCTATATTGTCATAAAATAATAATCCGTTGGTGTTGGTTCCCAAAATTAAATCATATTTTCCATCTTTGTTTACATCAGCTATAGTGGGTTGTGTATAGCCGATAGCAATACTATTTGTTTTTATAAAAATTTTACCCAAAGAATCCGTTATGTAAGCCAACTTGATATTATTGGTTGAACTTCCTTTATAAAAATTTAAATTACCATTTCTTTCGCCAATGATTAAATCTGTTTTTCCGTCTTTATCAATATCAATCAAACAAGGAGCTGCATTTAATCCGATTGAAATTTCATTACTATTATTATCCTTCAAAAAGCCTCTATAGACTAAATTTGGTGGATTGCCCAAAGTGGCAGTATTTTCCCAATATGCAATGCGTCCGTCAGAAGTTCCTATTGCCAAATCCAAATCATTGTCATTGTCAATATCGCCAACAGTTGGAACAATATCTATTAATCCTAAAGCACTGATGTTTAAAAAGTCATCATTTTCTAAATTAAAAGCAGGTTGTGTTGGCGTTCCAATATTTTTATAAAACAATAATTTATAAACACTTGGATTTACATAGTCTTTAAACCCTCCGCTTCCTAATAAAATATCTGTTAAGCCATCGCCATCTACATCAAAAAAACATGGATTAGAATTTTCACCGGCATCTATCATATTATCCAATAAAAAATTTTTTTGTTTTAATTCTAATTTTATTTTCTGCGTTGGGTTTGTTTGTGTGTTCTCATAATACCAAATATTATTGATGTTCGCAGCACCGTTATCAAAAGTGGAAACTAACAAATCAACTACATTGTCATTATCCACATCTATAAAGGCGGGAGTGCCAAAAGTGCTAACGTTGAATGTCGTAGCATCAATAGGAAAATTAATATCCTGTTGTAAAATACTGGCGTAATTTTTATTACCATTATTATACAATGCCGTTAAATTATTTAGAGAAACACTTCCTATTACTAAATCTACCGCTCCATTTTTATCCATATCAAAAGCATCAATATAAGAACCGGTATGTTCTATGTTTTCATTTCCATTTAATCGGGTAAATTTATATCCGCAAGTATCTTTCAAAATAAATGCAGCATCCAAAGGGTCGCGAACATTTCCCCAGCAATTATCGGTTTTTGCAAAGAATAATGAATCACACGATAATCCAAGTTCTTTTTGTTGATTTTCATAATAGATTATTCTATCGCCGGTAACATTAAAAGAAATAATATCTAAATCACCATCTTGATTTATGTCTGCAAGAGCTGGTTTTATTACTTCCGAACAATACACATTTATTTTGCCGCTAACTCCTTGATAGTATAATCCATTTTGCTGTAATTTATATTTTAAAGTATCGTTTTCATAGTAACCAATATAAACCATTAAATTACCAATTCCATTATATGTAAAAATATCTTCGATACCATCGCAGTTGTAATCTTTCATAATAATCCAACCACGTGCTGGAGGAAAACAGGAAGCATATTGTAGATTAAAAATATAGTTGGTAGAAGAATTTTCGGTACTTAAGAATGGAAGAAATTGTTTATTGTATTTGTCAAAAAGTATTAAATCATTTTTGCCGTCATGGTTTATGTCTGCTTTCCCAAATTGAACACTATTAATTCCGCCTGTCCATGGATTTGTAAGGAGAATACCATTTTGGGAAACGGGCAAATAATCAAATCGAACAAAATTTTGAGCATCTATATTTTGGGTAATTCCAAAGATTATTAGGTAATAAATTATCCATTTATAAAAGGGGATTCTTCTTAATTTATCGAAGATAAATAGTACTGACCGTCTCTTTGTATTTTTAATCAACATGGAAGCCTATGTTTCTATTGGTTAATATAATAAAAAGGAATTAGATAGACATTAGAAAGGATATCCAATAGCAAAATTTATTCCGATAAGGTCGCTCATGTTCATGTTGTATAATCCTAATGGTTTCCCTTTTGGTGTTTTTAAAATAGGAAATTCAGAATTGTTGATTTTATTAAATACCCAACGGTTTCCTTCGGGGAATGCAGGGTCGTATAAAGCAAAACCAACATCAAATCGAACGACAAAGAAATTCAAATCCATGCGCAAGCCAACCCCAACATCCCATGCCAATTCTTTCATAAATCGTTTGGGGTCAAAATTAGCAAGTGGTTTGTCTGGATCATCTTTTAGCAACCATATATTTCCAATATCTGTAAAAATGGCTCCTTTAAAAATTTTATAAATATTGAAACGATATTCTGCGTTAAATTCAAATTTTAAATCACCTGTTTGATCTAAGTTGTTTCTATTAATTAAATAAGTATTATATCCTCCTGGTCCTAAGCGGCGGAAACCCCAACCACGCAAGGAGTTTGGCCCGCCGGCAAAAAACTGTTTGATATATGGCATGACTGCAACATCTCGCATATAAGCAGTATCTCTTCCGTGGTATTTGGTTTGTATAACATTGTATCTTGAATTGCCATAAGGAATACCGGCTCCAACAAATGCCCGAAAGCTCATTACTTGTCCGCGTCTGAAATTAAAAAAATAACGTGGTTCTAACTCAAATCTAAAAAATTGTGCAAAGTCAACTTTTCCTAATTTATATGGTTTGTCTTTTCCTTTTTGGGCTAATTTGGAAAAAGCATACAGAAAATTTCCTGAAAAAAATGTATTTGCCCTAAAGTAAAAATAGTTTTTATATCGGCCTACATTTAAGTTTTGATTATTATAAGAAAAAGTATATTCCTGTCCGAGTATAAATTGTTGATTAAAACTTTGCCTCAATCGGGCATTTTGGTCTAATTGGGTTCTAAATGGATCGCTGATTCTGGAGGGAATCACATAAACAAAATTCATGGGTGAAATAATGTGACGCATTTTGTCATTATACCATTCATATCCATAACTTGTGCCTATTGTTTGAATATCATACAATCCAATTCTTCTTTGAAAGTTGTAATTTAAAGTAATAAATGTTCGAGGGGTATATTTTCTATAAGTAATACATTTATTGGTATTAAAAGAGGGAAAAATACGGGCTAAATTTATTTTTGCTTCTAAATTGAAATTTACCGTATTAACTGCTTTATTGTCTAATCTTCTTGATTTTAATAATTGAAATTCAACACCACTACTCATGTTAAATTGAAATTTTGCAGCGGTTCTAAATAAATTGTTATTTCGGTAAGAACCAACTAAATTAAATCCGAGTGTACTTTGTGCATTGGTGTTTAATTCTATATCGGTACTAAATGAATGTCGTTTGGCAGGAGAGCATTTAATAGTGGTGTATAGTCCGCTTTCTTCTGGTGAAATGGAAATAGGTACATGTTCAATATTTACAAATCTAAATACACCTAAGCTGTTCAGCGCATTTCTTGTTTTTTGTAATTGGTCTTTATTAAATAAATCACCTGGTTTTATATAGGTTGATTTAGTGAGTGCTCTTGGTAAAACAGAGGTTCGTAAAACGCGATAAAATACATCGCAAATGGTATCGTAAATAAAATCTTTTCGCGATAGTTTTTTATTCCCTTGTTTATCATCAAAATTTAAAATTTCATAATTAATTTGTTCGTATGAATATTCTTTGTGATTTAAAGAATCTATATCATTTTTCACCAATAAATTCACATCAATTTGATGTTTTCCCACCGTGGTGTCTAAGTCTAAAAATATATAATCAGGGCTAAAGGTATAAAATCCTTTATTCTGTATCATATCTGCCAATCGTTGTCTTTCCTTTTTTATGATATCAATATCCAATGGGTCATCTTTTATCAGCAACCTGTCTTTTATATTTTTATTGACAATTTTTAAAATAGCGCTGTCTTCTGCCGAAATAGTAATATTGCGATAAGTGAATTGTGGCCCAGTTTTCGCATAATATGTTACGCTTGTTTTTTTCTTTTTTGTTTTATATTTTACTCCCACC
>ERZ724520.562-NODE-562-length-19655-cov-19.428827_pt1 | contig 19655 bp, 18 predicted proteins | sample MGYA00376053_ERZ724520 | MGnify/ENA primary metagenome ERZ724520 (study PRJEB28724, sample SAMN07190886) | activated sludge metagenome | isolation source: activated sludge of sewage treatment plant in Hong Hong | place: USA: Christiansburg, Virginia | collected...
TTATATATAGACATTGTTGATTCATTGCTGTATCTGCCAAGATTAAACTAATATTGCAAACTTATTTTGAACAGAATCACATGAAAATTATTCAACCAGAGTTTATTACAGACAGTATTTTTAGCTTAATTGATGAAGCTAAAGAACAATTAACTTTTGTTAGTCCTTATTATAATTTTTACAAATGGGACACATTTCTGAGAAGATTAGAAAATGCCAAAAAGCGTTCAATAAAAATGAGTTTTTGGGCTAAAGAATCCGATCACAAAGAAAGTATCAATAGCATTGAAGAAGTAAAAAGTATTGGTTACAATGCTAAACTTATTAAACAATTAAATGTAAGAATTTATTTTAACGAACAAACAGCCATTGTATGTTCAATGAACTTGGTATTTAATGCAAAAAACGATGACATCAACATTGCTTTTCAAACAGAAAATAAAGAAGAGTACGAACAGGTAATGCACTTTTATGCTAGAAATATTCATGTAGAAGGCAGCAATTTGTTATACAATACCGATCATTTTTTAGACGATTTAGATACTGTACTTCAAAACATGTTTCAAAAAAGAGTTCGTTTACAATATGATGGTGCAAGCATTGAAATAAATGCAAAAGGACGTTATAAAATAACGATTGTTAAAGAGAAAGGTTATTGTTTAAAAATGAGCAACATAATAACCAAAGAAGAATATTTGTTCTTTAAAACTCAGCTAAGAAATTTAAATCAAGGAAAAATAATTGTTAGCGTAGAAGAAGATGAAGAGCGTTACCATTGCTTGGTTTGGGGAAGTGTTTATCCTATACGAACAGAAAAGCTAGACAAAATTTTGGATACTGAAGTTGCAGATTTAAAACAGTGGATTATAGATTTTGTTGTTTTAACACAAGATACTAAAGCACAAATTGCTAACTAAAATTAACTATTGTTAAAGCATATAAAAAGAGCCAAAGTGTACAACTTTGGCTCTTTTTATATGAAATTATTTATAAGTATCAATTATAAATGTGCTTGTATTTTTTTATCTAAAACACTTTTTGGAACTGCACCAATTTGCTTATCTACAATTTCACCATTTTTAATAAATAGAATTGCAGGTATAGATGTAATGCCATAGTTAACACTAACATTTGGATTGTGATCTACATTTACTTTCCCAATTTTTACTTTTCCTGCATAATCTTTTGCCAACTCTTCAATTACTGGTCCTATTGCTCTACAAGGGCCACACCATTCTGCCCAAAAATCAATTACAGTTAATTGATTGCTTTCTAAAACTTCTGTTTGAAAGTTGGCGTCGTTAAATTCTAAAGCCATAATTATTGTTTTAATTTTTGTTATTTATTTTATAGAAGAATATCAAAAATAAACCCAAACTAGGTTATGTGCTTATTTGACTTTTCCACCTGTGTTATTAATGACGAATAGGGCAGAAGAACTGACAATGGGGCAGATGAAGATATTATTGCATTTTCTTTATTACAATATATCCTAAAATACAAAGCATAATAATAATAAGTGTAGTAATTACAATCCAATCTTGATCTTTGAGTTTGCGTTTGTTTCTTCTGTTTTTCTTTTTTGTAGTTTGTTGAACTAATTGCTTATTAAGCTCATTTACATAAGATTGTATATGGTGTTGTTCTTTAAAAGATTGTAAACCTTCTACGGCATCGTTCATAAATTCGTTTTGCTGCATTTCTAATTCTAAGGCATAAGTTTCTTCTTCCGATAAATTATTGGCAACATAATTTAATAGTTGCTCTTCATTTAATGGTTCATTAATATTGTGCAATATGTTTTTTTTATTGGGCATTATTGCTGTTCATTTTTTTTTCTACACCTAATTTTAAATTTCGTTTTCCATTTTGAATATGGCTTTTTACTTGCAATAAACTAAATCCTGTTGATATTGAAATATCTTGATAACTCTTTTTTTTAAGATAGAATAAAGTTATGCAGGTTTTTTGTTCTTCGTTCAGTTCATCAATTGCTAGTTCCATGGCTTCCAATACTTTTTCTTTATCAAGCAACTCAGCTTTGTTGCTTTCTTCTGCTTGTAGGTGTTCATTTTCTGTAGCTTCAATAAAAATATTTTTATCTCTTAGCTTCATTAAGCAATGGTTTTTTGCAACCATATAAATCCAACTTTTAAAATATTCTACTTTGTATTTACTAAGTTCTGTAATGGCTTTTAGAAAAATTTGTTGTACTGCATCTTTAGCTTCTTCTTCATTTTTTAAGTATTTCATGCAAGTACCTAGCAACAATAAAGTATAGCGTTGTAATAAAATGCCTACCCATTTATTATCTTTTTCAGTATAATAATAAATCAGCAATTCGTTATCTGTTATATGTTGATAAGGATCTTTCAATTACAATAATGCTTGCAGTGAATGGTTGTGGTTATAATATTAAGATGCATGAATTAAAAAAATGCCTAAACGTTTATGAAAATCAGGTATATTTTTTTTCCAATCATAGATATGTTTTGTAACAATTGCTTCTGTTGCTGCTGTAATGTCTATTGCAATACATAATTGAGTTTCTATTTTACAATTGTCTAAGATATCTTTAATTAGTTGATTATTTCTATACGGCGTTTCTATAAAAATTTGTGTACAATTTTTTCTAATACTTTCTAATTCTAATTCTTTTAATTTCTTTTTTCTTTCAACAGATTCAATGGGTAAATAACCATTAAATTGAAAACATTGTCCATTCATACCGCTTGCCATTAAAGCCAATAATATAGATGATGGACCAACCAATGGTTTTATTGTTGCACCCATTTTTTGTGCAGCCGAAACTAAAATTTGTCCAGGATCAGCAATGCCTGGGCAACCTGCTTCACTAACAATACCAATGTTTTTCCCTTGTAATAGAAGCGATTTGAATTGTTGAATAACTTGATCTTCTGCTTTGTGAATTGCAAACCACTCATAGTTGTCTATGACCATTTCTTTCCAAAGTTTTTTGAAAAATCTTCGGGTAGTCTTTTCATTTTCAACAAAAAATACTGTACAATTTTTAATGGCATCTAATACATAAGTAGGAATGGTTTCTACAGCATCCTCATATAAAAAAGTGGGAATTAAATAAACAGTTCCTTTATTCATTTATGCAAGGTAAGTGTAATTGTTTTTCATAAAAAAAAGACCTGCTTCATCAGCAGGTCTGTAAGAAAAAAATTGTATAATTATTTAACTGAAAAATTAAAAGGAACAATAATTTTTGCACTAAAATTTCGTCCCATATTAAATACACCCATTCTATTGGTAACAACGTTTTCAGCAGTATATTTTAATCTGCTTAAATGGTTTTGATAAGCAACATTTGTGGCATTATTTAACGCTAAATAAATACTAAATATTTTTTTGCTTTTTACTTTAAAATTTGTACCTGCTCCAATATTTAATAAAGTATAACCATTGGTAATTGTTTCGGTATTGTAGGTTGAGAAAATGTTGTTTTGTGTACTTACTTTATCCATCTCAATTTTAAAATACATATTGGATAAATGTTTTCCAAGTTGCTTAAAATCGGCTCTTAATTCACTTTGCCATCTTGGTGCAGGAATAAAAGGTATATTGTTATTGCCCTGAATATCTGTAGCAAATCTTCCCATTACCAAAGAAAAAGTATTTTCAAAATGCAACCAATCCAATGGATGTGGATGAACATCAAACTTTGCTTCAAAGCCATATAAAGTGGCATTCGATTGGCTAAATTTAAAAGCCATAGCATCGCCGTTAGGCGTTGCAACCATTGAATCTCCACCATTTACAGATTCCAGTTTTCTGTAAAAAATATAGTTGTGAATATTGTTATAAAATACACTTGTGTTAAATGAAAAATGCTCGTTATCAAATTCTAAGCCTGCATCAATTTGAAACGATGATTCTGTTTTTAAATTATTGTTGCCAAACTCATATCTATTTGTTCCTTCATGAATTCCATTGCTAGCAATTTCTGCAACAGAAGGGGCTCTGTAACCTCTTGCAACATTCAATTTAAATACTACGTTTTTATTGGCTTCATAGGCAAAACCTAAACTTCCACTAAAGTTGGAAAATTGTTTATTCAAATTGCTAAACTTTAATTCTGTACCTTCATAATATTCTTTTGTATTCAGCTTTCTATAATCAACTCTTAAACCCCCACTTAACGAAAATTGCTGAATTGTTTTTTTAGAAAATATAAAAATACCTGCATCAAATTGTTTGTATTCTGGTATTAAAACTTCAGTTGCTTTATTCAAATTTTGTTGTTGCATTCCATTAACACCAATTGCCGTTTTCCAACCTCTTTTTATTGGGAAATGATATTGCAGATTGTAGCTAATGGTGCTTAAATCAAAATATAAATCGGGTGTTGTTGGTGCTAAATAATCCCCAAATTCTAAACGCTTATTTTTTTGATATGCAAGGTTAAGCGTTAATCTACCTTTCTTTAAATTAAACGAATTATCGCTTGCTATTTTAAAATGCTGAATGTGCTGATATGGAGTAAATAAATCTCTACTATTTAGCTCAGTATTGGTTGCTTCTCTTTCATCAATTGTTCCTGCAAAAACTAAAAATTTGCCAGTAATAGCATCTCTTTCACCTTCAACTAAACCTGTTTTTTGATTAAACGAACTCATTAATAAATGTGTGTAGCCCCAAGCTTTATTTAAGCCAATATAACCACCAAAATTCTGTTCAGTAAATCGGCTGTTGAACACTTTTCCATCGTATTTATTTTCATAATCTTTGGCAGATTTAGAAGTGCCATATACGTTGAAATTAAAACCCGATTTTAAATGTCCTGCAATATTTGCACTAGCATTGTGCATGCCATTATTGTCTAGAAAATGATAACTTAAATTTCCCTGAATAGTTTTTTGTTCAACAGGAACATTGGTAATTAAATTTAAAACACCAGCCAAAGCATCGCTGCCATACATTAAGGAAGCTGGTCCTTTTATAACTTCTGCTTTTTTTACACTATTGTCATCAATTTCAATTCCATGCTCATCGCCCCATTGTTGTCCTTCTTGCTTAATACCATCATTAATCACAACAACTCTATTGTATCCTAAACCTCGTATAACGGGTTTAGAAATTGCTGGTCCAGTGCTTAGAGCTGAAAATCCTGGTACTTTTTTGCCAATGGCATCAATAATATTGGTAGAAGTAATTTCTAACAATTCTGATTTTCTGAGAACAGAAACTGGTTGAGCAGATTGCTTTATTTTAATCGCCGAAGCAACACCAGTTACAGTAACTGCATCATGCTCGGCAACAGATTCTTGTAGTATAAATTTTCGTTGAACCGAGTTGCTTAAATCAATGGTTTCAATAATACTTGCAAAACCTAGATGACTTATTTCTACTAAATATTTTCCTGAAGTAAAATTGGGTGTAACAAATCCACCATTTTTTTTGCTTACTGCCGATACTTTAATGTCGTGTATAAAAATATAAGCTCCTTCAATTGGTTGATTTTGATGATCCACAATTGAACCTTCTAATAACACAAGTTTGTTCTCGATTTTTTGATCTGCTGATTTTGCAGGAATTGTAAAACTTGATTGTGCTACAACAGTGAATTGAATTGAAAGAAAAAGGAAAAATGTAATTGACTTCATGATTTGCTATTTGCTACTATGTTGCAAAAATAATAAAAGGAATTATATAAATACAACAATGTTGCAAATAATTTCTAAATAAAGTAATGAATATTAAGAAAATGAATGAACATGCAGCAAATGTAATCTTCCATTGTCTTATATTTATAGGGCAAAAACGTTCCCAAAATGATAGAACAATCTTTAATTGCTGGATGCTTAGAAAAAGATGCTGCAGCTCAACGAGAGTTGTACAATCGATTTAGCCCCAAAATGCTAAGTGTATGTTATCGATTTGCACACAATAGGGAAGATGCTGAAGACATGCTTCAGGAAGGATTTATTAAAGTATTTACTCAAATACACACTTTTCAAAATAAAGGTGTTTTTGAAGGCTGGATAAGAAGAATCATTGTACACACATGCATTAACTTTTTAAAGAAACATAAAAAATTTAGCGACACTGTAGAGTTAGATTATGCCAATACAATTTATGTAAAAGAAGAAAGTTTGCCTAGCTTAATGCAAGCAAAACAAGTTGTAGAATCAATAAGATTGTTGCCCATAGGATATAGAACGGTATTGAACTTATATGCTATTGAAGGATATAGCCATAAAGAAATTGGAGAAATGTTAGACATTCAAGAAAGTACAAGTAGAAGTCAATTTACAAGGGCTAAAGTAATGTTAGAACAAGTGCTTATTAAGAAAAGAATTATTAGTAACCCTAAAGACGATTTTGGTTGGACAGCCAGTTTAAATAAATTATAGCTACTAACTTACTATGGAAGACCATTTTAACGATACTGAATTTAATCAATTTTTACAAAACGAAACAGAGAAACACAAAATGTTTCCATCTGATAAGATTTGGAGAAATATACAGCATGAAATGCATGGCAAAAAAAAGTGGCCAGCATTAACTGTAATTGCATTTTTAATGATCACTGCGTTAACAGTTTCTACCATTGTTTATGATCATCCATCAAAACCATCATTTCAAACAGTTTCAATAGCAGCAATTTCAGAGAACAGAAACTCAAATCCAAAAAACACCAAAACTCAATATTCTAATTCAACAAAAGACAATACTAAAAGCAGCAATCTTGAAGATAAAGAAACTAGCAAGCATCAAGCGATGCTGATTAATTCAATTGTTAACAAAGACTTAGTTGATTTAAATATACCTGCAACTACACAAACTCCAGAAGTTAATGTGTTACCTGTAGTAATTACAGAAAAAGAATTAACTGTAGCTCAAAACATCAATAAAAAAGAGGGCGTTAAAAAAGAAATTGCTATAAATGATGATGCAAATACTTCTGCCATAACTATTTCATCTAATCAAAATCAAGTAACTATTGTTCAAAAAAATAGCATGAACAATGCCAACAATTTAGTTAATGAAAATACTTATACAAAGTCTTCAAATTTTGCACTATTAAATAATTTGCAAAACAGCAATCCCTTATTTAATCAAGAAACTGAATCAGATGTTTTTGTAAACGAATTTGGTTATGCTAGTAAAATACCAGTAATTGCAAAACGTAAAAAAACAAGATTTGAGTTACAATTTTATGCAACACCAAGTGTTAGTTATAGGAAATTGGTAGATGATAAAACTCGAAATAAATTTGATCCATCAGGAGCAGCAAATGGACCTTTTTCTCCAAGATATTCAGTTGATGTAAATGATGTTGTACGCCACAAACCAGCAATGGGTACAGAAATTGGGTTGGGCATTTTGTATAAAATAAATCATCGTTTAAAGCTAAAAACGGGCTTACAATATAATGTACGTAAATACTATATTGATACTTATAAAAGTGGCTTAAACATTGCTAGCATTGCAATTATTAGAAACAATAGATTGGATACAATTAATCAATTTTCTACTTTAAGTGCAAACAATGGTTATGCTGAATCACAAATAAATAGTAAGCTTTTACAAATTTCTGTACCTGTAGGTATTGAATATAATTTAGTACAAGCCAAAAAATTTGGAATTAATGTTGCTGCAACCATACAGCCTACATTAACACTCAATAAAAATGTGTACTTAATTTCTACAGATTATAAATATTATACCGACGGAACTTCATTCTTTAGAAAATGGAACATCAATTCAAGTTTTGAATTGAACTTAACTTATCAAGTTGGAAATTTCAATTGGTTTTTAGGCACTCAAGCAAGATTTCAACATTTGCCAACTTACAACGAAAAATATCCAATCAAAGAGTATAGAATGGATTATGGACTTAAATTTGGATTTAGTAAACAACTTTTTAAATAGAAATCATCATCCAATCTAATAAATAAAAAAACTGTTGTACAACAACAGTTTTTTTATTTATAGTATTCAAATACTTTCGCAGCATGAAAAGAATTTTGCTCTTAGTTCCATTTTCAATTGTTATATTTTTTAGCTGTAAAAACAGCAATAAAAATTCAAAAAATAAGCCTGGAAAATATGTAGATACCATTCAGTTTTACAGTTATTTATCTAAAATAAATTCGGAATTAGATAGTTTGGTTAAAAACAATATTCCCTTGCAACTTGTTGTAACCGATAGCAGTAAAAAAGAAAAAAAGCAAGCTTTAGAAGTAGAACAATTTAAATTATTGGTAAGTAATTTTTTATTGAAAGACATTACTACAATGCCTGTAAAACAATTTTATAAAGAAAGTATTTTTACAGATTTAACTACTTCTAGTATTGTAATAAATTATACTACAACAATGGATAGTTTGCCTATAAAAAATGTTGATATTTTATTGTCTGATAACAATGGAAATGAAATAAAAAGAATGGATATGAAAGTGATGTTTGCAAAAACAGATTCTACCATAACCGAAAATTATGCTTGGATTTTTGGTAAATCATTTTATATAAATCGTTATGCAGAAGCAAACGGAAAAGGCATATCTACAAGTAATAGAGTAAACTGGGGCAAGCAATAAATTTCAAAAATGACTTCAGAAGCATTTCAACAAATTGCACATACCATTCCACATCAACCAGGCATTTATAAATATTTTGATGCTCAAAACGAATTGTTGTATGTAGGTAAAGCCAAAGACTTACGCAAAAGAGTAAGTAGCTATTTTACCAAAACATTTACTAGTTACAAAACCCACGAACTGGTTAAAAGAATTCATCACTTAGAATTTACAATAGTAAATAGTGAGCAAGATGCTTTTTTATTGGAAAATTCACTCATTAAAAATTTTAAGCCAAAGTACAATATTGATTTAAAAGATGATAAAACTTATCCTTACATCGTTATAAAAAAAGAGCCTTTTTCTCGAATATTTTTAACAAGAAAAAAAATACAAGATGGATCGGAATATTTAGGCCCATTTACTTCTGCAGGAAAAGTAAGAGAGTTAATTGATTTTATTAAACAGTACATTCCCTTACGTACTTGCAAATTAAATCTTACCAAAACCAATATTCAAAAAGGAAAGTTTAAAGTTTGTTTAGAATATCATTTAGGCAATTGTAAAGGGCCATGTGAAGGCCTACAAAGTTTAGAAGATTACAATGAAGGATTGCAACAAATTAAGAATATTTTAAAAGGAAATTTAACCTCGGTAATTCAACATTTTAAAACAGAAATGAATGAGTTGGCTGCAGATTTAAAGTTTGAACAAGCAGCATTGGTAAAAGGTAAAATTGACCATTTAGAAAACTATCAAGCTAAATCTGTAATAGTAAGTAAACATTTATCCAATATCGATGTGTTCTCAATACTAAGAGACAATGACATCGCTTTTGTAAATTATTTAATGGTACAAAATGGAACCATTGTACAAACACATACTGTTCAATTAAAAATTCAATTAGAAGAAAATAACCAAGAAGTTCTGGCTTTTGCAATAGCAAATTTAAGAGCCGATTTTAACAGCTTGTCACATGAAATTGTAGTGCCTTTTGATATTGATTATCCCGATGAAACTGTAACAATTACAGTACCTAAAGCTGGCGACAAAAAGCAGTTGTTGGACTTGTCGTTAAAAAACGTAAACTATTTTACACTTGAACTTAAAAAGAAAAAAGTATTGCATTTAGAAGGCAAATCAGATATGGAAAAAAAGCAAGTTTTGTATCAACTACAACAATATTTGCATTTGCAAGAGTTGCCAATTCATATTGAATGTTTCGATAACTCAAATTTTCAAGGAAGTTTTCCAGTAAGTGCCATGGTTTGTTTTAAAGATGGTATGCCAAGCAAAAATGATTATAGGCGTTTTAATGTAAAAACTGTTGAAGGGATTAATGATTTTGCAACAATGTCGGAAGTTGTATATCGACGTTATAAACGCTTAGTTGATGAAGAAAAAGAATTGCCACAATTGGTAATTATTGATGGAGGAAAAGGGCAATTGGGTGCAGCCATGCAAAGCATTCATCAACTTAATTTGGTAGGTAAAATTACTGTTGTTGGTTTAGCTAAAAATGAAGAAGAAATTTTCTTTCCTGGCGATTCAGAAAGTTTAAAGCTTCCATGGGATAGTGATAGCCTTAAACTTATTAGATTTATTAGAGATGAAGTACACCGCTTTGGTATTACTTTTCATAGAAATAAACGCAGTAAAGGAACTTTCAAAAACGAATTGGAATCAATTAAAGGCATTGGAAAACAAACTGCTACAGATTTATTGAAGTATTTTAAATCTGTTAAAAATATTAAAACCCAATCTGTAGAGCAATTGGCAGCAATTGTTGGTCAACAAAAAGCAACACTTATCGCTCAATATTTTATTGAGCAGTAATTGAAAGTTAGAATTAATAATTTTTTTATCTCCTTCATATTTTTATTTTAGATTTGTCTAAAAATAATTTTACGTGTCAGCTAATTTTTCCACAACAGAAGAAAATTACATAAAAGCCATTTTTCATTTACAACATGCAGATGGCAATGTAACTACCAACGAGGTTGCTGCAGAATTAAATACTAAAGCAGCATCTGTAACAGATATGCTAAAGAAACTGAAGCAAAAGAAAATTTTAAACTATGAAAAGTACAAAGGCTTTCGTTTAAGTGGCGAAGGCAAAAAAATTGCTTTGAATATTGTACGAAAACATAGACTGTGGGAATTTTTTTTAGTTGAAAAGTTAGATTTTGGTTGGGATGAAGTGCATGAAATGGCAGAAGAATTAGAACACTTAACAAGTACTAAACTAATTGATAAATTAGATGCTTTTTTAGGCTTCCCAAAATTTGATCCTCATGGCGATCCTATTCCAGATATAAATGGTAAAATGACAACCAAAAAGCAAATCAATTTAATTGATTTACCCTTACTTCAAAAAGCAGAAATTTCGGCAGTAGCCAGTCAAAATTCTGAGTTGTTAGAGCTTTTGAAGCACAAAAAAATTGCTATTGGTACCAAAATTACTGTTGTGCAAAAATTTTCTTTCGATCATTCATTGGATATTAAAATTGAAAAGCAAGTGCCTTTTACAATTAGCCAACAATTGGCACAAACATTAATGGTTAAAGTGATAGAATAAAAGAGTGTGTAAAATGGCAAAACAACATTTCGAAAATTCCCTAAGCGATGTGCATGAGACAGTTGATACCACTATTAAACGCAAAGGTGTAAAACGATTTTTAGCTTATGCAGGTCCTGCATATTTGGTAAGTGTGGGTTATATGGATCCAGGAAATTGGGCTACCGATTTACAAGGTGGTGCTAAGTTTGGCTATCAACTTATTTGGGTTTTATTAATGAGCAATTTAATGGCTTTGTTGTTACAAAGTTTAAGTGCAAGATTGGGAATTGTAAGACGTAAAGATTTAGCACAAGCCAATAGAGAAGCTTATCCACCAATCGTAAATTTTTGTTTATATATTTTAGCAGAAATAGCAATAGCAGCTTGCGATTTAGCCGAAGTTTTGGGTATGGCTTTAGGCATTTATTTACTAACAGGTTTACCATTAATTTGGGGTGTTGGTATTACTGTTTTAGATACATTTTTATTGCTTTGGTTACAACGTTATGGAATTAGAAAATTGGAGGCTTTTATTATTGCATTGGTGGTAATAATTGGTGCATCTTTTTTTATACAAGTTTATTGGGCTGCTCCCAATGTTGGTGAAATGGCAAAAGGTTTAATACCTACTAAATTAAACGAAGAAGCCTTATATATTGCTGTTGGTATAATTGGTGCAACTGTAATGCCTCACAATTTATATTTACACAGTGCATTGGTACAAACAAGGAAAATTGGAACGGATGATCAAAGTATAAAAAAAGCCATTCGATATAATTTTATTGATAGTACAATTGCTTTAAATGCTGCATTTTTTGTGAATGCTGGAATTTTAGTTTTAGCTGCAACCGTTTTTTTCAATACCGGTAATACTCATGTTGCAAAAATTGAAGATGCACATCAATTATTAAAACCTTTATTGGGTTCTGCAGCTCCAGTTTTATTTGCAATTGCATTAATAGCTGCAGGTCAAAGTAGCACAGTTACTGGTACTTTAGCAGGTCAAATAATAATGGAAGGTTATTTAAAAATTAGAATAAATCCATTGTTACGAAGGTTAATTACTCGTTTAATTGCAATTGTTCCAGCGGTATTGGTCATTCTAATTTATGGCGAAGGTGAACTTGAAACTTTGTTGGTATTAAGCCAAGTTATACTAAGTGTTCAATTGGCTTTTGCTGTAATTCCCTTAATACATTTTGTAAGCGATAAAAGTACAATGGGCAAATTTGCCATTCGACCAATTACTAAAATTTTGGCTTGGTTAATTGCTTTTATCTTGGTTACATTAAATGTAAAAATGGTAATAGACCAAAGTCTTATTTTCTTTGAAACCAATCATTCAATTATTCCTAGAATAATTATTGCTTTATTGTCAATTGCTTTTATTTGGTTATTTGGTATGATGACTTTTTTACCAATTATACAAAAACGAAAACGTAAAAATTCTGTTCGCATTCACAATAATGAACAAGCTTTAGTAAACCTTTCTGTGCAACCTGTAAAAACAATTGCCATTGCATTAGACTTTAGCAATGGCGATGAAAAATTAATTGCTCATGCAATAGCACAAGGCAGCAACAATGTTCAATATGTTTTAATTCATATAATTGAAAGTGCAACTGCTAAATATTTGGGAAAAGATGTGGATGATGATGAAACACGAGCAGACAAAGAACGTTTAGAAAGTTACGCCATACAACTACAACAAATGGGCTATATTGTTACTTGCTATGTTGGTTATAGAAGTAGGGTAAAAGAAATTATTAGATTGGTACAAAATTCCAATGCAGATATGTTAGTTATGGGAGCTCATAGACATTCAGGATTGAAAGATTATTTATTTGGAGAAACCATTGAATCTGTTAGACATGGCGTTGATATTCCTGTGCTGATAGTGAATGTTTAAACAGAAAAAAGCAGTTAAATCATGAGTGATTTTTTATTTTTTTCAAAAAAAATATTCACATTTGTACTACAATGCACGATATAGAACCATTTTACAATTGGAGGCATATTTATATTGCCGATGAGGATAAAAAAAGCCCATTTTATAGAAGAACTTATAGCGAATTTGAATTCACACAAACGGTGTACAATTATTACATTCATCCTCAATGGGACGATTTTGGTAGCAGAACTTTATACCTGAAAATTATTTATGTAGATTATGAATTGAACTTTGCAATTATTGAATTAATAGGAGAGTGGAATGATGCAATTGAAAACGATATTATGCAATTGAAACGTGATGTAATAGATCAATTATTGCACGAAAAAATTTTCAAGTATATTTTAATTACAGAAAATGTGCTCAATTTTCATAGCAGTGATAAAGAGTATTATGAAGAATGGTTTGAACAAGTTACCGATGAAGAAGGTTGGATTGTAGCATTGAATATGCCTGAAGCAACTCAGTATGATTTTAAAAGAAAAAAATTAAATTATTTTATTGAATTGATGCAACTAGAAAATTGGAGAGTGTATAAACCATATCATTTATTTAGAAAAATTGATGATGAATTATCAAAACGCATTCAATAATTTAAAACTGAACTGCCAATTGTACAGGTTCATAATCGTGTAGTTTGTCAATATCTAAAATAGTGGTTTTGTTCGTTTCGTCTGCATGATACATTGGCAAAAACTTAGCACCAAAAACAAACTCATCGGCTATATACGAGTTTCTAGAAATTACCGTGTTTGCAAAGCTTTCATCAAATCCTTGTACAAAAACTAGAACTTCTGCTTTAGAGTTTTCAATATCCTCTTTAGTAAATTGGTACAATGGACTATTCTCATCAATAACATGTACTAAAGTCCAATTACTGGTTAAAGTATTGGCTTTTGCAATTTCTAAATTCATGTTATAAAACTTATTTTTCTGTACTTCGTTTTCAACAACTCTTAATGCTAAGGTTAGTTTAACTTCTACGTTTACTAAATAATTTTTTGTATAAGGCACCATTCTAAACATAAGAGCTACGCCATCTTTAAAAGGAGAAACTAAAATATTTTTACTGTATTGTATAAATGGTCTTGGTTTTGCAAATCTTCCATAGAGCAAACCTGTTGCAATAGCAAAACTTAACAATCCGATTAATGCTTCTAACGATGCAGTAAAACTTGCCAAAAAGCCAATTGGGTTAATTCTTCCATAACCAACTGTAGTAAATGTTTGAGCAGAAAAAAAGAAAGATTCTCCAAATTTTTCGATTGAAGTCTTGGCTACTAAACCACCTAAATGTTCTAAACCAATTAGTAAATAAATGCTTGCAAAAATTACATTTATGCCAATAAAAAAAAGCATAATTACCAAAATAAATTTCCATCTGTTCATAAGCAATAAACTATGATAAATATTGAGTCTATCCAAAAAACGCAATCCTCTTACTTGCATATTCGGTGTGCCATTTTTATTAAAAAATCGGCCACCTACTAAATTTGCATTGGTACTTAAACCTGTTTCATTTTCTGTTTTAGCTCTTCTGTTTAACCTACTTCTAAATGCCATAATTGAGTTATTGCTTATTTTCAAAAATACAGTAATAAAACTATCGTATTTTTAGCCCAATTAAAAGAAAGGTTGGTAATGACGTTTGAAAAATTATTGCAACAAAGTTTAGTATGGCGAGGTTTTTACTTCATTACAGTTTTATTGGTGAACATTGTATTAAGTAGATTTTTGCAGGCCGATGGTGCTGGCTGGATTTATTATATCACCAATTTTTTCTCACTTATTTTATTGGTTGCAAGCCTAAGCATGGAAAGTGGTTACACTTATTTTTCATCAAACAATACCATTAGTAAACACAAGTTGGCCTGGTTTTCTATCATATGGACAGTATTGGTTGCATTGCTTACGCTGTTATTGGTAGGATATTATTTTTTAAAAATTAAACATTTAAGTGCAAGTATTACAAATCAATATATTTTATATTCAATAACTTATATCTGTGGTATATTATTGATGAACTTTTTTACAGTATTGTTCTATGCACAAAGCAATTTCTTTTTGCCTAATTTAATTATGGGCATTTTAAATTTAGGCTTGTGTGGATTTATTTATATTTCAGCAACCGATATAAATGTGTACAATAAAATTGTAGATGCTTACTTTATTGTAATGTTGTTACAAGGCATTTTACTGGCTTTGGCATTTGTTGTAAAGAATAAAAGTTACACTTCATTTGCATTGCCGAATAAAAGTGAAGTGAAACAATTATTAAAATATTCGTTGGTTGCATTAGCAGGAAATTTAGTTTTCTTTTTTGTATATAGAATAGATTATTGGTTTGTTCGATACAATACCAACAGTTGTACTTCTGAAGATTTGGGCAATTACATTCAAGCATCTAAAATGGGGCAATTGTTATTGGTTATTCCACAAATAATGGCTAGTGCAATATTTCCACAAACAGCAAGTGGTGCATTTAGAGGCGATGTAAATAAATCTATTTTAGTATTGTTTAGATTGTTTTTAATTGTGTTTGCAGTAGCAATGTTGGTGGTTGCATTGTTGGGTAATTGGTTGTTTACATTTGTATTTGGCAATAGTTTTAACAATGTAACCATTCCCTTAATACTCTTATTGCCAGGCATCTTTGGTATTGCAGTATTAGTATTATTGTCTGCTTATTTTTCTGGAAAAGGAAAAGTGAGTATCAATGTAAAGGGAGCAGCATTGGCATTAATTGTGGTAGTAATTGGCGATATCATTTTTATACCAAAATATGGAATTTATGCAGCAGCATTTGTTAGTGCAATTGCATATTTGGTAAATTTAAGTTATGCCTTATGGCATTTTTTTAGAGATTATCAATTAACTTTTTTTCAACTGTTTAACTTTAGCAAACAAGATTGGTTTTGGGCAAAAAACATGTTATTCAATAAAAAATAAATTGCATGAAAGTATTGTGGTTGGCTAGTTGGTATCCAAATCCATACGAACCTGTAAATGGAGATTTTGTTCAACGTCATGCACAAGCAGTTGCTGAATATTTACCAATAGACGTTATACATGTTGTTCAATTGGGTAAAGATGCGAATGTTAAACCATTGCAAGTAAAACATGAACAACAACAATTGAACGAATTTATCTATGCGTTTAAATTTAAAAAAATTGGAATTGAATGGTTAGATAAGATTAGATACAATTTAGCTTATCAGCATTTTTATAAAAAAATTATAGAACAATACATTCAAGAAAATGGGAAGCCTAATTTAATTCATGTGCATGTTCCCATGAAGGCAGGCTTAGTTGCGTTATCTTTTAAACGAAAATATCAAATACCTTTTATCGTTTCAGAGCAAGCATCGTATTATGAAAGTGCTTCACCTGATAACTTTAATAAACGAAGCTTTTTTTTTAGAAAAAACACCCAAACAATTTTTCAGCAAGCAATTACTGCAACCAATGTTTCTGCAACCATTGCAAATGTTATTCAACAAAAATTTGGCTTAGCAAAAGTTCATTGTGTACACAATGTTGTTGATGTTGATTTATTTCAATTCAAAAAAAATGAACAAAAAAATGTATTTCGTTGGGTGCATGTATCAACCCTTGGTGAGCAAAAAAATATTACGGGTTTGTTAGAAGCATTTGCAATTGTAAAACAAGAGTGTAACATACAATGGCAATTAACTTTAGTTGGTCCCAATGTTCAACCACATATTTCAACTCTTCAAAGTTTACAGTTACAAGAAAAAGTATTTTTTGTTGGAGAAGCCAAACATAAAGATGTACCCAATTATTTGCAACAAGCAAATGCGTTTGTGTTGTTTAGCAGACACGAAAATTTTCCATGTGTAATACCTGAAGCTTTGTGTTGTGGATTGCCAGTTGTTGCAAGCAATGTTGGAGGAGTGGCAGAAGCAATTAATAAAACTAATGGAATTGTGGTAGCATCCAACAATATTGCTGAATTGGCCAAAGCAATAATATCTGTTATGGAAAATTATCAACAATATCAACAAGATATTATTTCAAAAGCAGCAGCAGAAAAATATTCAATGAAAAGTATTGGTAAGCAGTTTTTTTCTTTGTACCAACAAGTGCTATCCTAGTAAACTATGTGTTTTTAGTAATAACAGTTACAATTATTACTAGTATCAAAATAATATAAACATAATAATTTAAAAAATTATTCCAACGCATGAATGAAATGCGTTTCTTATTGCTGCTCATATTAATTTCATCGGTATTGTACAATCTAAAAAAGCTAAAAAAAACTTCAGCCAAATCAAAATTTTTTACCCTTGATACCCAATAGCCTTTTATTAGGAATGCCCCTAGAATTGTTAAAATAAATATAGGAATACCATTTTTTATGGTAGTAATTATAAAATCCATTTGGTGCTTTACTTTTTAAAATGAAATCCAGTTTAAAAAAAGGGGGTACAACAAATATAAATGAATAATTTTTATCACTCCATTATCTTTGCAGCCGTTATGAAAAATATTAGAAATTTTTGCATTATTGCTCACATAGATCATGGTAAAAGTACATTAGCAGATAGACTCTTAGAGGACACAAAAACCATTGGTGCAAGAGATATGCAAGCACAAGTTTTAGATGATATGGATTTGGAGCGTGAAAAAGGAATTACGATTAAAAGTCATGCCATTCAAATTAATTATCCTTACAAAGGCGAAGAATATGTTTTTAACTTAATTGATACCCCTGGACACGTTGATTTTAGTTACGAAGTAAGCCGTGCTTTAGCTGCTTGTGAAGGTGCATTGTTATTGGTTGATGCAAGTCAGGGAATTCAAGCACAAACTATTAGCAATTTATACTTGGCAATTGATAATAATTTAGAAATTATTCCTGTTATCAATAAAATTGATATGGATGGTGCAATGATACCAGAAGTTACCGATCAAATTGTAGATTTAATTGGCTGTAAACCCGAAGAAATTTTATTGGCAAGTGGTAAAAGTGGTATTGGTATTCAAGAAATTTTAGCTGCTATTATTGAAAGAATCCCTGCTCCGAAAGGCGATCCTCAAGCTCCACTGCAAGCACTTATTTTTGATAGTGTTTTCAATAGTTTTAGAGGTATTATCATTTATTATAGAATAATGAATGGCACTATTACTAAAGGGCAAAAAGTTAAGTTTATTGCAACTGGTCAAGAATATGATGCAACTGAAATTGGCACTTTGAAGTTTGGGATGGAAGCTAAGAACCACGTTGGTTGTGGCGATGTTGGATACATTATTACAGGCATTAAAAATGCTAAAGAAGTTAAGGTTGGAGATACGCTAACTCAAAGTGGTAGTACTGCAGAAAGAATCAATGGTTTTGAAGAAGTGAAACCAATGGTTTTTGCTGGTATTTTTCCAGTAGAAACAGATGCATTTGAAGAATTAAGGGATTGTATGGAAAAACTACAATTGAATGACGCTTCATTAACTTTTGAATTGGAAACATCGCAAGCTTTGGGCTTTGGGTTTAGATGTGGTTTCCTGGGTTTATTACACATGGAAATTATTCAGGAAAGATTAGAACGTGAGTTTAATCAAACTGTTATTACCACAGTTCCTAACGTTAGCTTTATCGCTTACACTACAAAGAAAGAAAGAATTGATGTAAACAATCCTGCTGAAATGCCTGATGCTACTAAGCTTGACAGGATTGAAGAACCCTATATAAAAGCTCAAATTATTACACAAAGTGAATACATTGGTAATATTATGACATTGTGTTTGGGTAAAAGAGGCATATTATTGGGACAATCTTATTTAACTGCAACTCGTGTAGAGCTTACGTTTGAAATGCCTTTAACTGAAATTGTATTTGACTTTTACGATAAATTAAAATCACAAACTCGTGGTTATGCAAGTTTCGATTATCATCCAATTGGCTATAGAGATGCAGATATTGTGAGAATGGATATTTTGTTAAACGCTGAAAAAGTGGATGCTTTGGGTTGCTTAATACACAGAAGTAGGGCTCAAGATTTTGGTAGAAAGTTATGTGAAAAATTGAAGGAGTTATTAACAAAACAACAGTTTCAAATTTCCATTCAGGCTGCTATTGGTGCAAAAGTAATTGCCCGTGAAAACATTAGTGCTATGCGTAAAGATGTAACAGCAAAATGTTATGGTGGAGATATTAGCAGAAAACGTAAACTACTCGAAAAACAAAAAGAAGGTAAAAAACGTATGCGTCAAATAGGAAATGTAGAAATACCACAAGAAGCTTTTTTAGCAGTTTTAAAACTAGATTAAACTTTACGCCCATGTGTATAAAAATAGCCCTGCTAAAACAGCAGGGCTATTTTGTTTTATGGATACATCGGTTGATTTGCTTTAACACAGATTAATAATATTCATAGCTCAGTCATTCTCTTATGATAGATATTTTATTTAAATGTTTTTTGTTAAAACTAAAAAACTAGTTGTATAACTAAAAAAATAGTTTATATATTTGTATAACTAAAAAATTAGTTAATAAATGAGTAAGCCATTAACAAAAGCAGAAGAACAAGTAATGCAAGTTATTTGGAAATTAGAAAATGCATATTTAAAAGATGTT
>ERZ724520.563-NODE-563-length-19592-cov-8.093976_pt1 | contig 19592 bp, 17 predicted proteins | sample MGYA00376053_ERZ724520 | MGnify/ENA primary metagenome ERZ724520 (study PRJEB28724, sample SAMN07190886) | activated sludge metagenome | isolation source: activated sludge of sewage treatment plant in Hong Hong | place: USA: Christiansburg, Virginia | collected...
ACATCACGCTGCTGGAGCGTTCCATAGGAGAAGAGAAGCTGCATCATGGGCATGGGAGTGTCATGAAAACCGGTTGCGCCCCGTACCGGCTAGCATGCCGTGCCGGAAATATGGGGCGGTGAAGGCAATGCTGAATAAGCCCCTCACGCGCGGCGACTTATTCAGCATCACCTTAAATCATTCTATTGGGCGGCATCTGGGGACAGTATTTTGCGAGGAGTGAAGCCCGCATGCTTGCCATTGACCTGCGCCACCGGCAGCGATTCAAGAGGGAATCGGCTTGGAATCGTGGATCGCTGCGCTCCCACCGGGTGCCCGCGCTCAGGCAGCACGCTCGAAATGAAACACCGCCGTCCCCGCCCGCGCGTTCGGCAGCCAGCGCACCACTTCGCCGTCCTGCAACCCAAAGGCGTCGAGGATGCGCAGCTGGTTCTTGTGCGCCAGCACCTCGAAATCCTTGTAAGTGCCGACGCGGATGTTGGGCGTGTCGTACCACTGGTAGGGCAGGCGCCGCGTCACCGGCATGCGCCCGCGCAGCACCGAGAGCCGATTGGGCCAGTGGGCAAAGTTGGGGAAGGCGACGACGCCGGCGCGGCCTACACGCGCCGTTTCGCGCAGCATGACTTCGGCGTTGCGCAGATGCGGCAGGGTGTCGATCTGCAGCACCATGTCGAACGAGTTGTCCTCGAAGAGGGCCAGGCCTTCGTCGAGGTTGAGCTGCACCACGTTGACGCCGCGGCGCACGCAGGCCAGCACATTGGCATCGTCAATCTCGACGCCGTAGCCGCTGCAGCCGCGCGTGCGCTGCAGGTAGTCGAGCATGGCGCCATCGCCGCAGCCCAGATCGAGCACGCGCGAGCCCTGGGGAACCAGCGCGGCCAGCGCCTGCATGGTGGCTTTTTCAGTCATGCCAGCTCCTTGGCAATGCGATCGAAATACGCGCCGACGACGCCCAGGTAGCGGGCATCGTCGAGCAAGAAGGCGTCGTGCCCGTGCGGCGCATCAATTTCGGCGTAGCTCACGTCGCACCGGTTCTCCAGCAGCGCCTTGACGATCTCACGCGAACGCGCGGGAGCAAAGCGCCAGTCGGTGGAAAAGCTCACCAGCAGGAATTTGGCGCTGGCGCGCGCCAGTGCCTCGGTCAGGTTGCCGCCAAAGGCGCGCGCAGGGTCGAAGTAGTCGAGTGCGCGGGTGATCAGCAGGTAGGTGTTGGCGTCGAAATACTCGCTGAACTTGTCGCCCTGGTAGCGCAGGTAGCTCTCGATCTGGAACTCGATGTCCTGCGTGCTGTAGTGGTAATCGCGCAGCAGCGTGGCCGGGTCTTCCGACGGCGGTGCCTGGCCTGCCAGCAGCTCGGGGGGCCTGAGACTGCGCCCGAACTTCTCGTTCATCACGTCGTCGGAAAGATACGTGATGTGGCCGATCATGCGGGCGATGCGCAGGCCGCGCTTCGGGATCACGCCGTAGCGATAGAAGTTGCCGCCATGGAAATCCGGGTCGGTCACGATGGCGCGGCGCGCCACCTCGTTGAAGGCAATGTTCTCGGCCGTGAGGTTGGGCGCACTCGCCACCACCACCGCGTGGCGCACCCGCTCGGGGTATTGCAGCGCCCACGACAGCGCCTGCATGCCGCCCAGGCTCCCGCCGAGCACAGCGGCCAACTGCGCAATGCCCAGCACATCGAGCAGCCGCGCCTGGGCATCGACCCAGTCTTCCACCGTGACCACGGGAAAGTCGGCGCCATAGACCTGGCCGGTGGCCGGGTTCTCGTGCATGGGGCCGGTGGAGCCAAAGCACGAGCCGAGGTTGTTGATGCCGATGACGAAAAAACGGTTGGTGTCCACCGGTTTGCCGGGGCCGATCATGTTGTCCCACCAGCCTTCGCTCTTGTCCTGGCCAGCATAGACGCCCGCCACATGGTGCGATGCATTGAGCGCGTGGCACACCACCACGGCGTTGGAGCGCGCGGCGTTGAGCGTGCCGTAGGTTTCAAACGCCAGCGTGTAGCCGGAGATGGACGCACCGCTCTGCAGCGCGAGCGGCTCGGAAAAATGCTGGAACTGGGGCGTGGCGAGCAACGGCATAAAAAACCCGGCAACGCTAAAAACGGTACCGGGTGGCTCGCGGACGGTCTTTAGCAGTATTTGTAAAGCGCCCGCAAGCTGCGGCAAATCGGCGCGTGGCGGCCACTATAGCAAAGCCGCAGGTGCCCACGCGGGCCATGCGGGCGTTGTGCTGGGGAAAAAATGCGAAGAAAAGGCAAATAAAAGCGCCCGCGGCGGCAAATTGGCAGATAATGGTCTCGCTTTTTCGCATGTCGAAAAAGCAGTGTATGAGCGGTGTCTGGTCAGTTTCGCGTCTTTGAAGTCGTCACAGGTTTGTTGATTGCGTCGGACTCCATCGCGTTTTATGTTTCTTCAGGAGTCCTTTATGGGCAACAAACTTTACGTGGGCAACCTGCCCTATTCCTTCCGCGACAGCGACCTCGAGCAAACCTTTGGCCAGTACGGCGCGGTTTCCAGCGCCAAGGTCATGATGGAGCGCGACACGGGCCGCTCCAAGGGCTTCGGCTTTGTCGAAATGGGCAGCGATGCCGAGGCACAAGCCGCCATTCAAGGCGTGCATGGCCAAAACTTTGGCGGCCGTGACCTCGTGGTCAACGAAGCCCGTCCGATGGAGCCGCGTGCTCCCCGCAGCGGCGGCTTCGGCGGCGGCGCTGGCGGTGGCGGTTACGGTGGTGGCGGCAGCGGTGGTGGCGGCTACGGTGGTGGCGGCAGCCGCAGCGGTGGCGGCGGCGGTGGTGGCTACGGCGGTGGTGGTGGCGGCCGCGGCGGCTACTGATCCAGCGCTTTTGCCGAACCTGTTTCGGCAGACAGAAAAAGGAACCTTCGGGTTCCTTTTTTGTTGCCCGTACACACAAAAAATCGTTAAAACCGCTTGCATTTCGCAGAAAAGTCGGATTCATAATGCGCGAGCGGGCGTTTCAGCAGGAACGTGCACGCAAGGTTTGCGGTGATGCGTCGGGTTCACGCAGTTGGTGTCGTTGCGATGATCTGCTTGCGTTTCGGGACTCCATCGCTTTTTCTATGTGTTCTTGAGGAGTCCCAAGCATGGGCAACAAACTGTATGTGGGCAATCTGCCCTATGGCGTGCGTGACAATGATCTGGAGCAGGCCTTTGGCGAATTCGGCGCCGTGACCAGTGCCAAAGTGATGATGGAGCGCGACACTGGCCGCTCCAAAGGTTTTGGCTTTGTTGAAATGGGCAGCGACGCGGAAGCCCAGGCCGCGATCCAGGGAATGAACGGCCAGTCACTTGGCGGCCGCGCCATTGTGGTGAACGAGGCCCGTCCGATGGAGCCCCGTCCGCCCCGCTCTGGTGGCTTTGGCGGCGGTGGTGGTGGCTACGGCGGCGGTGGCTACGGCGGCGGGCGCAGTGGCGGCGGCGGCGGCGGTGGTGGTTATGGCGGAGGCCGTGAGGGCGGCGGTGGCGGCTATGGTGGTGGCGGCCGCGAAGGCGGCGGCGGCTACGGCGGCGGCGGTGGCCGCAGCGAAGGTGGGTTCCGCAGCCCCTACGGCTCGGGCCCACGTGGCGGCGGCAATAGCGGCGGCGGCGGTGGTGGCCGTGGCGGCGACTACGGCGGCGGCGGATATTGATCGCCCCAGACAACTCCCTAAAAGGCCTCTTCGGAGGCTTTTTTCACATCAGATTTACTATCTTTTTAATAGCTTCAAGCGCTTTCTGACCGGGCGCTAGCGGCTCTTTTTATCTGAATTTCTTGGCGCCAGGCTACCGCGGACGTTGCCCTGCATTTGCAGCACCTGGGCCAGGTTGTCGTATTCCAGGCCATCGGCCGTAAATTGGTCTTTGCCGCGCGTGAGCGTGACCGGACGATTCGAGCGCACGCGTTCGAGTTGCGGCCAGACGTGCAGGTATTCGCCTTCAAAGGAAAGCTGCGGCTGGGCCGCGCTCGCACCGATTGCGGCGTCTCGCACCACGCGGGCATTGCCAAAGAGCTGCACTTCCGAGCCGTCGGCGTTGCTCAGAGCCCGCTCGGACGATGCATGCGTCAGGCGACCGGCGGCGTCGACAGAGCGCAGTCGCATGCGATCGATTTCGAGCGTATCGGTGTCGGGATAGTGGCGACCCATGTCGCCCCGCACTTCGCTCAGCAGCGCGCCATCGGCACCAAAATTCTTCACCGAAAAATTTTGCATGAAGTAATCGGGTTCGTGGCCGCGCGGCGCCTGCTGGGTATCAGACGGCACCGACGGGGCGTTGCGTACCAGCCACCAGCTCCCCAGCGCCAGCAGGCCCATCAGCAGAATAGGCAAGTACACCGCGACGCGGTCCCAGGCACGTTGCGTGCGGCTTCTCATGGGCAATAGTCGGCCAGCAGACGGGCATAGGCGCCATTCGCCATCAGCAAGAGATCGCAAAACTCGCGGGCTGCTCCCACGCCAGCGCGCGCGGCGGTAATGTGGTGGGCGCGGGAGCGCACTTCGACGTGGGCGTCCGGCGGGGCACAAGCAAAGCGCGCGCGCTGCATCACAGGCAGGTCGGGCCAGTCATCTCCCATGGCGGCGGCCTGGCTCCAGGCCAGACCCAATTGGTCCAGCAAACGCTGGGCAGCAGGGGCCTTGTCTTCGGTGCCAAACACTGCGTGCTCCACGCCCAAGGCCGAAAGCCGAAGCCGCAGCGGCGCAGAGTCGCGCCCGGTGATGACGGCCGGCACGATGCCTGCCTTCTGCAGGAGCTTGAGCCCGTGGCCGTCGAGCGTATGGAAGCGCTTGAGCGTCTCGCCAGCCTCGCTGAAGTAGATCCCGCCGTCGGTCAACACCCCATCGACGTCAAAGAAAGCCACACGGACGTCCTGCGCAGCCAGGAGCAGCTCCGGCGTGAAGCGCAGTGCGGGCAACGATTGCGCGCCAGGCATTTCAGTCATCCAGAGACCCTCACGCAAGGGCGGCGCGGCCGCGAAGGGGTATGTCGTTCCACCTCAAATCACCTTGGCGCGCAGCAGGTCCCGGATATGGACCACCCCTTGCAGGATGCCGTCTTCGCCTGCCACCAGAACACTGGTGATGCCATGGGTTTCCATGAGCGCGGCCGCGTCGACGGCCAGGGCATCCCCGCGAATGCTGCGGGGGTGGGCATGCATGAGCTCGGCGGCGCTTGCAGGGCGCAAATCGGCGCCGCTCTCGATGCGCCGGCGCAGGTCGCCGTCGGTAAAGATGCCCAGGATGTGACCAGATTCGTCGACCACGGCGGCAGCGCCCAGGCCCTTGGCGCTCATCTCGCGCATCAATTCGATAAAACCCGCCTCCGGGCGCACCCGCGGCAGTTCGTCGCCGCTGCGCATGACATCGCTGACATGCGTGAGCAATTTGCGCCCCAAGGCGCCGCCGGGGTGGGAGCGTGCGAAATCCTCGGCACGAAAGCCGCGCGCATCGAGCAAGGCCACGGCCAGGGCGTCGCCCATGGCCAACTGCGCCGTGGTGCTGGTGGTGGGCGCCAGATTCAAGGGGCAGGCCTCGCGTTCGACACTGCTGTCGAGCACGGTGTCGGCGTGTTGGCCCAAGGTAGAGCCGGGCCGCCCGGTGATGGCCACCAGCGGCGTGCCGAGCCGGCGCAGCACGGGCAGGATGGCCGTCAGCTCAGCGCTTTCGCCGCTGTTGGAGATGGCGAGCACGAGATCGCCCGAAGTGACCATGCCCAGATCGCCGTGACTGGCCTCTGCGGGGTGCACAAACAGGGCGGGCGTGCCGGTGGAGGCCAGCGTGGAGGCAATTTTTCGGCCCACATGGCCGCTTTTTCCCATGCCCATGACCACAACGCGACCGGGCGCAAGCAAGATTGCACGTACGGCATCGCAAAAGGGCGCGCCCAAGGCGCCGGCCAATTGGTTCAGCGCTGCCGCTTCGATTTCGAAGGTCTCGCGCCCCAGACGCAGTGCCTGCTCTGGATCGAACGGGCGCGTGGAGGCAGAAGCAGCATGCATGGAGCGATTCTATCGGTGGCCTAAAAACCTGTTTGTGATCCTCCAAGCGCCCCCAGGAAATCGCAGGCAGACACCAAGTTTCTCGGTGTGCCGCACTTGCACAAGCTAGCATTGGACGATGTCCAGCCTCGCTCTCACGCTCTTGTACCTGCTGGCTGCGGTCTTGGGCGTTGTTGCGTGCCGCAGCCTTCGCATGCCTCCCATGCTGGGCTATCTCATTGCGGGCGTGCTGATCGGTCCGAACGCTCTCGCGCTGGCAAGCAACTCGGAGAGCGTGCGCCACCTGGGCGAATTCGGTGTGGTGTTTCTGATGTTTGCCATTGGCCTCGAGTTCAGTCTGCCGAAGTTGCGGGCTATGCGGGCCCAGGTGTTTGGGCTCGGTCTGCTGCAGGTCGCTGTGACCATGGCGGTGGGATTTGGCGGCACGCTGCTGCTGGCGCAGTGGTTCGGCGGTGTGTGGGACGTAGGCTGGCAGACTGCCCTGGCGCTCGCTGGCGTGTTGTCCATGAGCAGCACGGCCATCGTCGTGAAGCTGATGTCCGAGCGCGCGGAGATCGAGAGCGAGCACGGGCGCAACGTGATGGGCATTTTGCTGTTCCAGGATCTCGCCGTGGTGCCGCTTCTGGTGCTGGTTCCGGCGCTGGGCTCGTCGCCCGAGCATCTGCTGGGGGCTCTCGGCCTGGCGCTGCTCAAGGCCACGGTTCTGGTCACGGTGCTGCTCACAGGAGGACAGGGGGTCATGCGCTGGTGGCTCACCCTGGTGGTGCGTCGCAAGAGCGATGAGCTGTTCATGCTCAACCTGCTGCTGATCACGCTGGGGCTGGCCTGGCTGACGGATCTCGCCGGCCTGAGCTTGGCGCTGGGCGCCTTCATCGCCGGTGTCCTGGTGTCAGAAACCGAGTACCGGCACCAGGTGGGCACCGATATCCGCCCTTTTCACGACGTTCTGCTCGGGCTGTTTTTCATCACCATCGGCATGATGCTGGACTGGCACATCCTGCTGGAGCAGTGGTGGCTGGTGCTAGGGCTGTTGGTGATTCCCTTGCTGCTCAAGCTGCTGATCATTCTGGCGCTGGCGCGCCTGACCGGGGCGAGCACCGGGGTGGCGCTGCGAACCGGCCTGTATCTCGCGCAGGCCGGCGAGTTCGGCTTTGTGCTGCTGTCGCTGACGCTGCAAAACGGCCTGCTGCGGCCGGCGTTGATGAACCCCATCCTGGCGGCCATGGTGCTTTCCATGGTGGCCACGCCCTTCCTGATCCTCTACAGCAACCGCATCGTCATGCGTCTGGTGGCCAGCGACTGGCTGCTGCAGTCGCTGCAAATGACCCAGATCGCCCGAAAGACGATCGACACCACTGGCCACGTCATCATCTGCGGCTATGGACGCTGCGGGCAAAACCTGGCGCGCATGCTGGAGCGCGAATCGATTCCCTACCTCGCGCTGGACCTGGACCCTGATCGCGTGCGCCAGGCTGCAGCCGCCGGGGACAAGGTGGTGTATGGCGACGCGACGCGCTTGCAGGCCCTGATGGCGGCGGGTCTGGTGCGGGCCAGTGCAGTGGCCGTTACCTATCTGGAGCTGCCGGCGGCACTCAAAGTACTGGCGAACGCGCGCGCGCATGCACCGCAAGTGCCAGTGGTGGTGCGCACGCAGGACGACTTGCACCTGGAACGCCTGCGCGAAGCCGGTGCTACCGAAGTGGTGCCGGAGGCGATCGAAGGCTCGCTGATGCTGGCCAGCCACGCGCTCGCATTGGTGGGGGTGCCCATGCGGCGGGTGCTGCGCATCGTGCAGGACCAGCGCGACGCCCGCTACCAGCTGCTGCGCGGCTATTTTCACGGTGCCGACGACGACACGGCTGCCGAACGCGAGCAGGCCCGGCTTGTCACGCTGACGCTGCCAGCCGGTGCAGCGACCCTGGGCCAGCCCCTGGGGCAACTCGGTTTGCCCCAAATGGGCGTGAGCGTGGTAAACCTGCGCAACGGCCTGGGCCACCCGCTGGCGGCCACCGACGCGTCGGTGCTGGCCGAGGGGGATACGCTGGTGCTGTCGGGCGCACCCCCTGCGCTGGCGCTGGCGGAAGAACGGCTGCTGCGCGGCTGATGGTGGCGGCAGTGCCTCGGGCACCGCAGGACAACCAGGGCACGCTGCCTATGCAGACTGTGCGAACAAGGCCTCGGGAGGGCCGGGGCGCCCAAACAGGTAGCCCTGAAACCGGCGACAGCCGTTGTTCAGCAAAAACTGCCGCTGTCCTTCGGTTTCCACCCCTTCGGCCACCACATCGAGGCCCAGGCTCTGGGCCAGCGTAATGATGGTGCAGGCGATGGCCGCGTCGTTGGCGTCCGTCAAAACGTCGCGCACAAAACTCTGGTCGATCTTGAGCTGCTCCAGCGGCAGACGCTTGAGATAAGCCAAGCTCGAATACCCGGTGCCGAAATCGTCCAGCGAGAAGCCCACGCCCCGGCCGCGCAGTGCCTGCATCTTGGCGATGCAGTCTTCCACGTCGTGCAACAACAGGCTTTCCGTGAGCTCGAACCTCAGTAGCGCAGGGTTCACGCCGGTCTCTTCCAGAATGGAGAGGGTCTGGACGACAAATTCCGGGTGCCGAAACTCCTGCGCACTGACATTGACCGAAACCGTCCAGGCGGCACTCCGGCTCGCTTGCGCCCAGGCTGCCAGTTGCTTGCAGGCGCTTCGCAGCACAAACCGCCCCAACGGCAAAATGAGCCCTGTCTGCTCAACCACGCTGATGAACGCCCCCGGCATCACCAAACCGCGCTGGGGGTGCTGCCAACGCACCAGCGCTTCAGCGCCAAGAAGCCCGCCACCGGGGTCCACGACACGCTGGTAATGCACGAAAAATTCCGACTGCACCAGCGCCTGGCGGATGTCGGCTTCCAGCAACGACCGTGCCGATGCGGCAGCCTGCATTTGGGGGTCGAAGAAACACACTGTGTTGCGCCCTTGCGCCTTGGCTTCGTACATCGCAATGTCCGCCCGCTTGAGCAGTTCCTGGGCACTGCAGGGGCTTGCCTCGAACAGCGTGATGCCGATGCTGGGCGTGCTGTGGATCGAGCGCTCTTCGATCTCGTACGGTTGATTGAGTCGCGCCAGAATTTTCAAGGCCACCGTTTCGACTTCCTGCGCGGCTTGTGTCTGGCTACCGTCCAGCCCTTGGAGAACGACGACAAACTCATCGCCACCCAACCGTGCCACCGTGTCCGTGGCGCGGAGTCCCTCGGTCAGGCGCTGGCCCACTTCGCGCAGCAAGCGGTCTCCCCACTCGTGCCCAAGCGTGTCGTTGATATCCTTGAAATTGTCCAGATCCAGAAACAGCAGCGCCCCGTGCGTGCCGAACCTGGCGCACTGCGCCATCACCTGATTCAGCCGGTCGACCAGCAGTCGCCGGTTGGGCAGGCCGGTCAAGTCGTCGTAAAAAGCGAGTCGCTGGATTTCGGCCTCCGCCCGCTTGCGCTCGGTGATGTCGCGTGCGACTCCGCGGTAGCCAGTGAAAACGCCCTCTTCGTCAAAGATCGGCTCGCCGCTGAGCCCCATCCACAGCAGCTCGCCCGTCGGCGTGGTGCGCTGCACTTCAAAATCGTGAAAGACCTCCCGCGCATGGATACGTGCGCAGTGCGCTGCCAGGGCGGCGCTGGCAGCGTGGCCTTCCGGGGCATCCCAAAGCGAGCGGCCACGCAGTTGCTCTTCGGACACGCCGCAGTCCGCACGCATGTTTCCTTCAAGCCGCACCAGACGGTCTTGCGCGTCCTGTTCCCAGTACCAGTCCGACGACAGCTGCGTAAGGCTGCGCCAGCGCGCCTCGCTGCGGGCCAGGGCGAGTTGCGTAGCGAGATAGTCGGTGACGTCGGCGAAGGTGCGCACCCTGCCGCCGCCGGGAATCGATCGGGTGCGAACCTCCAGATAGCGGCCCTGCGCGGTCTTTCGCAGGTAGTACTCAGGCATGTCCCCAAGTCGGGCCTGCGCCGCCGATTCCGAGGCCACGTAGCGGCGCGCAGCCACATCGATATTCGAAAACTCCGGCCCGAAATCACCACGCTCTGTCTGAAGTCGCACCACCTCACTCATGTGCGGCTGGCGGTCCAACAGCTCGCGCGGCAGATCCAGCAACTCGAGGTAGCGTTGGTTGTAGACGCGAACAAATCCGTCTTCATCCACATTGGATATACCCTGCGAAACACTGGCCAGTGTGAGTTCGAGGGCGCGCGTTTTCTCTGCCAGCGCCGCGCTGGTATGCGCCAGCTCCAACTCCATGCTGCGGCGATGCGCGTCGCTGCGGCGCGCCAGCTCCAACTGGCCGACCGTGTTGAGCAAGGGCTGCAGAAAACTCACATCGGCCGTCGAATAGCCTCCCGAGCGGTTAGCGATGCCGACCATGGCGACCACATCGCCCCCTGCAACGATGGGCAGGGCCATGAACGAATACAGCAGCGGATGGCCGGGTGGCAGCCCTGCGGCGCGGGGATCGTCCGCCGGATGGTTGCTGATCAGTGGCGTGGTGCCTTGGAGCGCCTGACCGATCAGTGTGCGCGGGTTGTCGAAAACCAGCCCCCCCGAATCGAGCTGAGCGAACTGCGCGCGCGAAGGGGCGTCCCAGGCGATGTCGGTGATGGCATGGATGCGCAGCAGCCGGGTGCCCGCGGCGGCTGTCTCCACCTGGCCGAGGAAACCCCACGCACTCTCGGTCAGTGCCAGCAATTCGTTCAACAGGGTCTCAAAGGTTTGGCGTGCCGGGGCGCTGTCGATGAACAAGGCTTGCGCCCGAAAGATGGCTTGCAGCAAGCGGTGTTGGCGCGCCAGCAGTTGTTCTGCTGCTTCACGCGACTGCGCTGCGCGTGCGCGCTCCAGGACTGCCTCGATCTGTGCCGGAAGCGAAAGCAGGTATTGCCCCGCCTGGTCTTGCATCACGAAATCGGCAAAACCATGGCGCAGGGCATGCGCCGCCTGCGATTCAAGGCCCATTGGCACCAGAATCAACGCTGGCGTGGCGCGAAGGTCTTTCAAGGCGTCGTAGGCGGCGCCATCGGTGAGTCGGTAGGAAACCAAGGCCACATCGAATGGGCGCTGGGTCAGGGCGTCTCGCGCCTGGCCCAACGAAGCAACGCCGTGCACGTCCCAGGCCAGCCACGAGTCCGCCAGCGCAGCCCGCACGGCATCTGCGTGCTCGTCACTGCTTTCCATCAGAAGAACGGAAACCGTCATGGGTGGTGCTGACTGGCGGCGTATGGATTGGTAAATCATTATGGGCTCTTTGCCCCTGAGCGATAGCGTCCGGTCCGCTTGACTCACTACACTGTGCAGCCGTGCTGCGATTTGCCGTCGGCATTCGGCTTGCGCCTCCACCACCGCCTTCCATGCCTACTCCCAGCTTTTCCGACTACCTGCGCGAGCACATTCGCACCGTGCCGGACTGGCCCGCTCCAGGCGTGCAATTTCGCGACATCACGCCGCTGTTGCAGGATCCAAAGGTGTTTCGCGTTTTGATCGATGCCTTTGTGCACCGCTACATGGACCGCGATCGCCGCCCCGACGTCGTGGCCGGAATAGACGCACGCGGCTTCATCCTGGGCGCGGTGGTGGCGTATGAGCTGGGCGTGGGCTTTGTGCCGATTCGCAAGAAAGGCAAGCTCCCGTTCACCACCGTGGAGGAAACCTACGAACTGGAATACGGCAGCGCAACGGTCGAGCTGCACACCGACTCCGTACACCCTGGCGACAGGGTGTTGCTGATGGACGACCTGATTGCCACAGGCGGCACCATGATGGCTGGCAAAAGGCTATTGGAAAAACTGGGTGCGCAGGTGGTGGAGGGCGCCGCCATCGTCGATCTGCCGGAGCTGGGCGGCTCGTCCCGGCTGCGCGCAGCCGGCCTGAACTTGTATACGCTGGTGGACTTCGCAGGGCGCTAGGGATGTCCTGCATAACCCTCGCGAGGCGGTGATAGTGCGGATCGGGATGGGCTACAAGGCGTCTTTTTGCAGCCAATAGCCCAGCTATTGGCAAAAAAAGCAACGCAGTAGACCGCCCGAGGCCGCGCTATCACAGACCGCAGGGAGTTATGCAGGCCATCCCTAGGGCCCGCCCCATCACAAATCGCCGTACTGCGTTCCGCTCAGGTCGGGGCCACGCGGCCCAGCCTGTGGCATTTCGGTGTCGGCGAAATCGTCGGCACGCGGGCGACGCAAGGGACCCGTGCGCACAGGAACCCCCTTCGGACGGGCGGGATCGCCGGTGGCCGATGAACTGAGCGCCTTCTTGAAGGCGGCAACCTCGTCCGCCTCGATGGGGTCAAAAGCTGCCGGCACGGGCCGCAAGGCCGGGCGCGGCAGCGGGGCGGGTGCTGCTGCGATGGGCCCCGGTCGGGTACTTCCCGCAGCCGGGGCCGGACGCGGCGCAGCGGCGGTTTTTTGAGGATTGCCCACTGCAACATGCTCGTTGGAGCGCCAGTACACGGCGGTGACTGCGATGTCATAGCGCGACTTCGCGGTCTGGGCGATCAAGGCTTCGATCTCACTCAAACGCGCCGTGTCTCCCCCGAACTCGCGTGCCAGATCCATCATGACCAGAAACTGGCTGCCGCGCTGGTCCAGGGAAAGCACCTTGAATTTGTAGCTCGCTGACAGCACACCCGCACGCACCATGGCATCGCGTACCACTGTGTACAGCAGTTCGCGCCGCTCCATGCGCTCATTCTTGCGGTTGGCCGCATGCTCCGGCGCCGCCGGTTCCGGCATTTGGCGACCGTAGAGCCCAGGCACGAGCGGAATGGTCGCTTCGGGATTCAGCAAGCCCGAGGGCTCCATGTTGCGCGCGGGGACCGGTGCGCTCTTGCGGGTGAACCAGCTGAGAATGGACATCTTGTTCTTTCTTCCACCTAGGACAAGCGCTGTACGCGCTGCTCTGACCGACTTTGCGCGCGCCATGCACCGTTCGAACGGCATGGCTGCAATGGAGCATGGGTGCCGGAATGGCAAATTTCGTGCGCGCACTGCCCTGCCGGCGAGTTTAGGCCAAGCCACCCCGCTTTCGCCAGCAAAGTCTTGGGCAAATGCAGGCGAGCGCTTGAAATATCGTCCGCTTCGCAACAGCTTGGCTGTAAGCCCTCCCGAGCAAGCGCCTGCCTACGCTCCTGGCGCAGGGGCTGCGCTCAGGTGGTGGCGATGCGGCGGCGCCGATTGCTCATGCGCTTGGCCAGCACCGCGCCGGCAGCCATGGCGACGTTCAGGGCGACAGCCGGTTGTCGGTTGCTGAGTTCGGTAAAGCGCATGGCGGTCAGGCTCCAGAGCTTGCTCGCTACCGTCGCCTGAACCGTCGCGCTGCGCGAACGGTGCGAGAAAAAGGCCCCTTCGCCCACTACGGACCCCGCAGTGACGATCGCCAGACGCACCCGTGCTTTTTCATCTTCATAGTGCACGCTGAGGCTGCCACTTTCGACGAAATACAAAGTGCGCTCGGACGAGCCTTGGGAAAAGAGGGTCTGGCCGGCGGCCAGCGTCATGGGCTGGAGATAGGCCGACAGCATGTCCCATTGCGCGGCGCTTAGCGGGTTGCTCATGCTGTCTTCGGCGCTGGCCTGGACGATGGCGTTGATCAAGCCCTGGAGGTCAAGTTTGATGGAGGAGGGCAAGGGTGCATTCATGATCTACTGACGCTATCGCGAATGACAGGACCGCACAAGCCGGCTTTACCGTCGCTTACAAAACACGGTCTCTATTTGCCAATGCAGAAGCTTGAAAAAATGACGCCGAGCAAATCATCGGCACCGAAGGCCCCAGTGATCTGGTTCAAGGCGTTCTGTGCCAGGCGCAGTTCTTCCGCCAGCAGATCCAGCGCCGGGCTGTCGCCTTCGAGCTGATCGGCCGCCACCGCAAGGTGTCCGCCCACCGCCTGCAGGGCCTGTACATGGCGGGCGCGCGCAATGAAGACACCACCGGGCGCTACGTGCCAGCCGGCGATGGCCAGCAATTCGCGCCGCAAGGCCGGCAAGCCCGCCCCGGTGCGTGAAGAGAGTGTCACGCCCACTCTCGGCACGCTGTCCTCGGGCAGGGTCAGGACGCAGTCGCTTTTGGTCCAGACGTCAAGCAGGGGCACAGATTTTGGCTTGAATTTGGCCATAGCGCTTGCTATCACTGCATCATCAGCTATGTATTCAATAGCATTTCTGCGCGTGAGATCGTGCAGAAAGAGCACGGCGTCTGCGTCCGCGATGGCCTCCCAGGTGCGCGCGATGCCGATGCGCTCGACTTCGTCGCCGCTCTCGCGCAGGCCCGCAGTATCGATGATGTGCAGTGGCACGCCTTCGATCTGAATGGTCTGCTGCACTTTGTCGCGTGTGGTTCCGGCAATCGCCGTGACGATGGCCAGTTCGGCGCCCGCCAGGGCGTTGAGCAGCGAACTCTTGCCGGCGTTGGGCTGGCCGGCAATCACTACCTTGATGCCCTCGCGCAGCAATGCACCCTGTTGGGCCTGATCGGCCACTGCGGCCAGCTGTTGCTGCAAATTTTGCAGCTGCCCGGCCGCATCGGAACTGCGCAAGAAGTCGATTTCTTCGTCAGGAAAATCCAGTGTGGCCTCCACCAACATGCGCAGATGCACCAGCGCGTCACGCAGGCGATGGACTTCATTGGAAAAAGCACCGCCCAGCGAGCGCGCAGCGCTGCGCGCGGCGGCGCTGGTGGATGCGTCGATGAGATCGGCGACGGCCTCGGCCTGCGCCAGATCCAGCTTGTCGTTCAGAAAGGCGCGCTCGGTGAATTCGCCTGGCTGTGCCAGCCGCAGCCCCGCCAGGCGCGCCGCGCCGGTGGCCGGCTCCGACTCGGCTGCCGCCTGAAGGCAGCGCGCCAGCAGCAACTGCAGCACCACCGGACCCCCATGGACCTGCAATTCAAGTACATCCTCCCCGGTGTAGGAGTGCGGCGCCGGGAAGAACAGCGCCAGACCGCGGTCTATGGGCGTACCGTCGGCCTCGCAGAAAGGCAGATAGGTGGCCTCGCGCGGCCGCAACGCCCTGCCACAAAGCACTTGCACGAGGGCGCCCAGCCCGCGCCCCGAAACGCGCACGATGCCCACTGCCCCTCGGCCCGGCGCGGTAGCAATGGCGGCGATCGGTTCGTCGTGTCGGGGCAGCATGTCAGGCAATCGATGGAGCAATGCGCCAGAGAAATCGGCGCGGCCCAGGCGGGAGATGCCGCGCAAGGGCCGCCGCCTCTGGCAGTTGCTCAAAGCGGCGCAGCCGCTCCGGGGGAGGTTACTTGAACTTCGGCAGATTGAACTGCGGCGGCACGCCCATGCGGGTGTTGATGACCCACTGCTGCGCAATCGACAGCACGTTGTTGGTGAGCCAGTACAGCACCAGACCGGCGGGGAAGAAGAAGAACATCACGCTGAACGCCAGCGGCATGATCCACATCATCTTGGCCTGCATCGGGTCTGGAGGCGCCGGGTTGAGGGCGGTCTGCAGGAGCGAGCTCAGGGTCATGAGCAGCGGAAGAATGAAGAACGGGTCGGGCGATGAGAGGTCGTGAATCCAGCCGATCCACGGCGCATTGCGCATTTCCACGCTGGAGAGCAGCACCCAGTACAGCGAGATGAACACCGGAATCTGAACCACGATCGGGAAGCACCCGCCCATGGGATTGACCTTCTCCTCACGGTAAATGCGCATCATCTCCTGCTGCATCTGTTGCGGCTTGTCTTTGAGTCGCGCGCGCATCTCGGTGATCTTGGGGTTGATGGCCTTCATTTTGGCCATGCTGGAGTAGGCCTTGGCGTTGAGCCAGTAGAAGGCCATTTTGAGCAGCAACACGAGCCCGACGATCGACCAGCCCCAGTTGCCCAGCACGCTGTGCAACTGATTGAGCAGCCAGTAGAGTGGCTTGGAAATGATGGTGAAGACGCCATAGTCCTTCACCAGCTCCAGGCCAGGCGCCAGGGCTTCAAGCTTCTTTTCTTCCTGGGGGCCTGCATACAAATCGCTGTCCACGGTTTTGCTCGCCCCCGGAGCAAGACTACCCAAAGACATGACCATCGCCACGGAATACTGGTTGTCCCCCAGGCGCTTCACGCGAAATTCACGCTGCAGGTCTTGACCGTCGGGTGCATTGAGCAGCCAGGCAGAGACAAAGTAATGCTGAACCATGGCAATCCAGCCGTTGTTGGTCGGCGGGGGAACCTCTGCCTTTTGCTTTTCGATGTCAGCAAAGGGAATTTTGTGGAACTTCTTTTCGTCCGTATAGGCCGCCGGCCCCGAGAACGTGTTCGCCCCCATCATGTTGCCCGCAGCGACCGTACCATGGCGCACCAGCTGCAAATACAGCTGCGCATCGCGCGGCTGGTCACCCACGTTGACAGCCTCGTGTTTCACGCGAATGGAGTAGTCCCCTCGGGTGAAGACATAGGTCTTTCGGTACTTCAGTCCCCCTGCGGGGACAGATTCAAACACAAGCTCCAGCGTCTTTACACCGTCAGCGAGTACCCGTGGTCCCGGCAGCGCATTCATCGGTGTCAGGTGATTGGGAAAGCTTGCGCCCGCATCCACCGTATTGAGCAGACCGGTTTGCGCCACATAGCGAGAAGCCGGGCTGCCGTCTTCCATCAGCACGACGGGAGTGACTTCAACCGCAGGCACAGGCTGACCGAAAACGCCTTTGATCGAGTCCATGAAGCTGCGGTTGCGCGACTGCTCGTTGTAATGCTTCAGTTCCAACTCTGACAGGGTGCCGCCTTGGCTGTCGAGCACTGCGTGAAATACATCGGTTTCAATCGCGATTTTTGCACGCGTCGAAGGAGCCGCTTGCTCCGACGTTGCGGCCAGGGTGGGAACACTGGGAGACGTTCCAGCGACTGCCGGCAAATCCGCCGGTAGAGGCTTGTTAGGGGCCGAGGCGGCGGGCGCCTGCTGCACTGGCGCCGGAAAAAACGTGCCACGGTTGCCGTTGTGTACCTGCCATTTGTCCCACAACAGGACCATGGAAAAGCCGAATATGACCCACAGAATGGTGCGGCGGATGTCGTTCATGGAGTCTTCTCAGAAGCAGAGGAAGGGGATTCGTGCGGATTCAGCAGGCGCGAAAACAAACGCGTGGCGCGAGGCGGCTCTTGTGGCACAGGGTCGTGGCCGCCCTGGCACCAGGGCTGGCAGCGCGCCAGACGCGCCACGGTCAGCCAACTGCCCGCAGCCGCGCCGTGGCGCTCAAGGGCCTCGATGGCGTACACGGAGCACGTCGGCTCAAAACGGCAGGCTGAGCCCAGCCATGGACTCAGCAGCAGGCGGTAGCCGCGCACCAGCGCGATCAAAAGCCTGCGCATCAGAGCGGGCTCCGAAGCGAGCGCTCGAACAGCGCGTGCAATTCCTCGCGCACTGCGAGCTTGAGCGGCGCCGAGCAGGCGCTCACAAACTGCTGGCGGTCAAACGTCGAGCGCAGGCGCACCACATGCGCCGCGGCCGGCAGGCGCGACTCAAACACCGCAGCCACACCATATATTTGGCGCTTGATGGCATTGCGCGTCACGGCGCGCCGTGCCCAGCGCTTGGGCACCATGGCCCCCAACCAGACGGCACCGGGTGCGATGAGCGCAACAGGCACGCGCCCAAGGCCAGGCACTGGCTCGGACGCCTCTTGCGGCGTCGCCAGCGGCAGACGGTGCAGGGCAAAGTGCGGCGTGCGCGCCACGGTAGCGCCGGACAGTGTGGCTTGGAACTGCGGACGGGTTTTCAGGCGCTGCATAAATGCGAAGAGCACGCGTGGACGCAGCTGCTGGTTGCTTTCGAGGCGTCCGGGTGCTGGCCCCCTGTGCGGCGCACACCTGGTGCGCAGCCGTGCGGCCCACGCAGGCTCAGACGGCCAAACGCTTGCGGCCCTTGGCGCGGCGCGCGTTGATCACGGCGCGGCCGCCGCGCGTCTTCATGCGCACGAGGAAACCGTGGGTGCGGGCGCGGCGGGTCTTGGAGGGTTGGTACGTGCGTTTCATGGTCTTTCCTTGGAGAATGTTCGGGCCAGCGACCCACCGAGGAAACCCTAGGGGGAGCCGACATTGCGATGCATTTGCCCTGAACAGTTTCAGGGAAACCGGCGATTATCGCAGGCTTGGGGGGCCAGGGCAATGTGGGACGCCTGAGAATCACGAAATGGACCAGGCGCAGGGTGTGGATAAGGTCTGGACAAGATACAATCGCGGCCCTTCGTTCGTTCCCTCTATCCACAAGAATTTTCCCTACATGACAGAGGAACTCGCGTATCCCGCGCCCAGCCCATCCGACCCGCAGCCAGGCCAGGCATTGTGGCAGGCCTGCCTGGAGCAACTGGCCCAGGATCTGCCCGCCCAGCAGTTCGCCACCTGGATCAAACCCCTCAGCGCCCAGATCTCGGAAGACCTTTCGCGCGCCACGCTGTATGTGCCCAACCGCTTCACGCTGGACTGGATTCGCGCCCAATACGCCGGCCGCATCGCTTCTGTGCTGGAGTTGATTTACGGCCAGCCTGTAGCATTGGAGTTAGCGCTTGCTCAGCGCACGAGCGCCGTGCGCACGCATGCTCCCGCACCAAACAGCCAAGTACAGGGTGGCGATGCCTCGCCCGCCCAGCAGCGCCACGACGACGCGCAAGCGAGCGCCGCCCCACGCAATCGCTTGAACCCCGCCCTCACCTTCGACACCCTGGTGGAGGGCACGGCCAACCGCATGGCGCGCGCAGCTGCCATGCACGTGGCCGGCATGCCGGGGCATTTGTACAACCCGCTGTTCATCTATGGCGGCGTCGGTCTGGGCAAGACCCATCTGGTGCACGCCGTGGGCAACAAGCTGCTCGCCGACCGGCCAAATGCCAAAGTTCTCTACATCCACGCTGAGCAGTTCGTCTCGGATGTGGTCAAGTCGTACCAACGCAAAACTTTTGACGAGTTCAAAGAGCGCTACCACTCGCTCGATCTGCTGCTGATCGACGACGTTCAGTTCTTCGCCAACAAGGACCGCACCCAGGAAGAGTTCTTCAACGCCTTCGAGGCCCTGCTGGCCAAGAAGAGCCATATTGTGATGACCAGCGACACCTACCCCAAGGGCCTGGCAGACATCCACGAGCGCCTGGTCTCGCGCTTTGATTCCGGTCTGACGGTGGCCATCGAGCCGCCCGAGCTGGAAATGCGCGTCGCCATCCTGATCAACAAGGCGCGCGCCGAGAGCGTGGAAATGCCCGAGGAAGTCGCCTTCTTCGTGGCCAAGAACGTGCGCTCGAACGTGCGCGAGCTCGAGGGCGCGCTGCGCAAAATTCTGGCGTATTCGCGCTTCAATCAGAAGGAAATTTCCATTCAGCTGGCACGCGAAGCCCTGCGCGACCTGCTCTCCATCCAGAACCGCCAGATCAGCGTTGAAAACATCCAGAAGACGGTGGCCGACTACTACAAGATCAAAGTGGCCGACATGTACAGCAAGAAGCGCCCCGCCAGCATTGCCCGGCCGCGCCAGATTGCCATGTACCTGGCCAAAGAGCTGACGCAGAAGAGTCTTCCGGAAATCGGAGAATTGTTTGGCGGGCGCGACCACACCACGGTGCTGCACGCAGTGCGCAAAATTTCGGG
>ERZ724520.564-NODE-564-length-19575-cov-7.623309_pt1 | contig 19575 bp, 15 predicted proteins | sample MGYA00376053_ERZ724520 | MGnify/ENA primary metagenome ERZ724520 (study PRJEB28724, sample SAMN07190886) | activated sludge metagenome | isolation source: activated sludge of sewage treatment plant in Hong Hong | place: USA: Christiansburg, Virginia | collected...
GGCATTTCAATAGCCTTGGTAGATATTTTTGGCATAACGCTGTTTTAAAATTGAAGAGCAAAAATAAGCATTTTAGTTATAATTTCATTGACTATTATTTGGGCGTTGCAAAGCAAAAAGAGGCAGCTTTGCCGGGCTTTCCACTTCAATCTTTTTTGATTTGGCTACCGCCTTAAACAAAAAAGGATTTTCGCTTCAATCCCTAACGCAAACTGATTAAAAATAAGTAACTTTACTTTCTAAATAAATCTATGGTTTCAAACAAACGAAAAATAATTAACGATCCCATTTATGGCTTTGTAACATTGCCAGATGATTTGGTTTATGATTTAATCAATCACCCTATTTTTCAGCGTTTGCGTAGAATTAAACAACTAGGTCTAACCAATTTGGTTTATCCTGGGGCTTTACATACGCGTTTTCACCACGCTATTGGAGCGATGTATTTAATGACAGAGGCCATACAAGTGCTAAAGTCAAAAGACATTAAAATTACAGAGGAAGAATCAAGAGCTGCTATTGTCGCTATTTTATTGCATGATATCGGACATGGACCTTTTTCTCACGCATTAGAACATACCATCGTTAAAGGAATTCATCACGAAGATATTTCAACGATGTTGATGGACGAATTGAACAAAACTTTTAAAGGCAAATTAAGTTTAGCCATTAAAATTTTCAAGAACGAACATCCTAAAAAATTCTTACATCAATTAGTTTCTAGTCAATTAGACATGGATAGATTAGATTACTTAAACAGAGACAGTTTTTTTACTGGTGTATCAGAAGGTGTTGTGAGTAGCGACCGTATTATTAAAATGCTGAATGTAAAGGATGGAAATTTAGTAGTTGAGGCAAAAGGAATTTATAGTGTAGAGAGTTTTTTAATTGCTCGCCGTTTAATGTACTGGCAAGTGTATTTGCATAAAACTGTTTTAAGCGCAGAGAAATTATTAGTGAATGTTTTAAAACGTGCCAAAGAACTATCACTGGCTGGCGAAGATTTATTTGCGACTCCTGCTCTGTCTTTATTCTTAAAAAACAATTTCAGCAAAAAAGATTTTATTAGTAAACCAGAATTATTACAGCAGTTTGTCTTATTAGATGATTACGATATCATGGCTTCTGTAAAAGTATGGATGAATCATAAAGACATTGTTTTATCAACTTTATGCACAAATATCATTGATAGAAACTTATACAAAATTGAATTACAAAACAAAAACTTCACGCCTACCTACAAAAACCAAATTCAAGAAAAGGTGATGAAGAAATATAAACTAACGAAAAAGGAATCTGAGTATTTTGTATTTGCTGAAAGCGTTAATAATAGTGCTTACAATTCCTCTAAAGTTCAGATTAACATCTTACACAAAAATGGTCAATTAATAGATGTAGCAAAAGCATCTGACCAATTAAATATAAAGATGTTGAGTAAAAAAGTAACTAAATACTTTATTTGCTATCCTAAAGGGCTTTAATAAATATAATTCTGTCCCTTCGACTCCACTCAAGGTGACAGTTCGAACTGACAACAAAAAAGCTGAACTCACATTCAGCTTTTTTTATTTTATCCTGGCATACGGCTAATCTGCTTTTCCATTTGTTTTAATTGAGAAAGAATTTCGTCGTTTTTAGGTTTTAAATCTTTTGCTTTTTTGAAATGTTGTTTGGCGATTTTATATTGCATACGCTGAGCTTCAATATTACATAATTGTAAATGAGCGGCTGCTAAGCTTTCTTTATCCGGTATTCCAGCTTTTACCGCTTCCATTAAATGAAGGCGTGCCTGTTTTGTATTACCTTTCTTTAATTCAATAAATCCTAACTGCATTAAGTTAGAACCTTCCATATCACCCGTAATTTTTGATTTAATTTTTAAACTTTGTCTAATGTTAGATTCTGCTTTGTCTAAATCATTAGAAGCCATCGATAAATTACTCTGTAACATATAATAACCCGAACGAATAGGTTTAAACAATAAGCGCGGGAACTTTATTTTATTTAAGTAAAACTGCGCTTTTTCAACATCGCCATCTGTTACAGCTTCTTGAACAATGCGCATTGTTCCCATCATAAAGTACAAAACGATAGAAATAATGGCAAAAGAATAACATATCCATTCGGTTACTGGATCTAAGAAAAAATGAGATAAAACACCTAATGCAATTAAGGCAATGATAAATTGTAATCTGTATAAAATGTAAAAACGTAAAAACTTCATATGTATATAATTAGTTAAAAATCAATCCAATCCTCTAATGAGTTTATGTTTGAGGGCATCAAAGATAATTATTTTTTATTGACTTTAATATTTGTTTTCATGTTCATTTAGAAGAATTTTGACCAAAAAAAAACGCCCTTCTTAAACAAGAAGGGCGTTTAAAATAATTATCTACTACTAGTTAATGATTAATTTTTTAACAACCTTGTTATTATCAATTGTTAATGACACAAAATAAATACCAGGAGTTAATTTACCTGAGGCATTAACATTATGTTTGTTAGTAACACCAGCGTTTGCGTTTAATTCATTTTTTTCAACCATTCGTCCAGTAACATCATAAACTAAGATATTAACTTTTGAATTATTAGGTGAAGTGAATTCTACAACAGAAGCACCGTTAGTTGGATTTGGATAAATTGATAATCCTAAAGAGTTTTCAAATTCACGAATTCCAACTGTTCCAGAGATATTAATATTATCGATATAAAGATTTTGTGACTGTCCGCCATCCACATCATTTTTAAACCAGAAACGGAATTTAACATCTCTCTTACCAGTAATAGCAGCTGTTCCAACAGAAGGGATAGTTGCAGTTTTCCACTTATAATTTGTAGAAGTGTAGCTTGTTGCTGTACTCCAAGGATTGTAAGGAGCATTAACCGTTCCACCACTAGCCGCCATAGTTAAAGCTGTTGGACTACCAAGGAAGGTTTTCCAAGAGCCACCACAATCTAAGCTATATTGAACCTTAAATGTATCACGAGTTACACCTGTTTTCCTAGCAAATGAATAATCAAATTGAAATCCAACACTTGTAATATTAGAAAAATCATAAGAGGCAGTTTCAATAATATCAACATGTCCCGCATTTCCAAAAACACCAAAAGCACCATTTGCATTAGGTAATATCAAAGATTTTGTTTCACCTGATACAAAACCAGCACCATATTGATTTGACAATTCCCAAGCAGGTGAACCAATATCATTATTAGGTGTAACATACCAACCAGCAGCGAATCCCTGGAAATTTTCAAAATCTTCAGATAACGTATCTGCAACAAATGCAGGAGGATTTGAATTCCAACTTGTAGCTACAGAACTTATTGTTTTCGTTGAAACACCTTGAGCATTAGTTACGGTTAATGAAACTGAATAAGTTCCAGGTGTTGAGTAAGTAACAGTTTCAGAAGCTAATGTTGAAGTTGATGGCGTACCACCTTCAAATTCCCAAGCATAAGAAAAACCTGTACCATTATACGAAGTACTTGTATATATTATTGACTGACCAGCGCAAGTAGCCATTTTATTAGAAGCAAAATCAGCAACTGGTGCACAAGGAGAAACAGTAGTTGGAGTATATACTGTATCGTTTTGATTTGTAGTTGAATTAAAAGTAATTGTTCTATTTAAAATTCCAGTAAAATATAAATTCTCATTTGTAATCAACATGCTTCTATTTCCCACAGAAGAAGTAGCTGATAATCTTACTTTATCATTTTGACCTTTTGTAAACATCTTAGGGCAAGATGAATAATCCATAATATTCTCAATATTTGGTCTAACTGGATCACAAGTAGCCATGGTCATATTTATTCCAGTTGTTGGAGAAGGAGTTGTACCAATATTTAAATTATACTCTTCTATTTCACCACTTGCTGGAACCATGTTTGGACCCGTAATATATGTGTTACTGGTCATTACTCTCATTCTAAAAAGACCATATCTTCCTGATGGAATACTATAACTTCTTGTAAAAGTTTGCGTACCCATTAAACCTGCAGTATTAGTAGGTGTTATAATTGATTCACCGGCATCGTTAAAGTTGCCATTATTATTATAATCTATATACAATGCAACGTAATTACTATCCGTTGGTAAAGCAGAACTCGTAATACTTACAGAATTACTGGTATTTGCGTTAAAGTCATTACCATAAACCATTGTGAAATTAGAATAACCACCTGCTACGCCTGTTGCAACAACATTAGATGTAGCAGTCACAGGAGCTACAGTAGTAGCAACCATCGTATATAAGTTTCTAATAAAGGTACCATTTAATGAATTTACAGCAGTTGTATTATCCATTTTACCAAATTTCACATTCGTAATATCTGAAGCGTCTGTTGGATTTGTAACTGAAGGTGTGAATGTGTAATTGTAACCAGGTTTAGGACACGTACTAAAAAAACCGGTTGTAGGTGGAGTATCTGCAATATCATCATTTCCACACTCAAAACCTGGATCATTAGTAGAACCAAAAGTATGGCTCAAACCAAACCAGTGCCCGATTTCATGGCTTAAAGAACGAGCATTTAACCCGCCTGTTAAAAAATCATTGCGATAAACAATCGCATCCGCAGCAGTTACTGGAGAGGTACCTGGTAAATAGGTATAACCCACGATAATACCACCACCAACAACTGGGCCTCCAGAAACAATATTTTTTACGATATAAATATTTAAATATTTAGATGGATTCCAGTCTCCATTACCATAAGTGCTATACTTATAATTAAATACATCTCCTTGAGACCATTGTGTATTATCATCATAATGATGAATAATACCATTTGTACAATTCCCTTGAGGGTCTTTTTGAGCTAACACAAAACGCATGTTAGCATCCTCATACAAGGGAGCAAACAAAGGATCTATTTGATTGACATCTGATCCTAATTTACCATAATCACTATTAACTTGCGCTAACGCACTAATACATTCGCTATCAAGAATATTAGCACCTGTTCCATAAGGTTCCCCTTGATGTAAAATATGGAAAACTACAGGTACAGTATATGTTGGCTGAACTGAAGATGTTTTTGAAGCAGCGTTTTGCTGCAAAAAAGCTTGATATTCAGCTCTAGAAGCGGCTTCAGCAGCATTTAATTTAGCAGCATAACCTGGTAAATTTTTTATAAAATATTCGCGGGCTTGGTAAGTACCACAAGGTTGAATCTCCTGAGCCTTAATAGAAGCGGCCATCAAAAAGCAGGCTGTAGCACTAAGTAATAATTTTTTCATTTTTATATAATTTATAAATTAAATAAATGGGGATTTATTATAAAGACAAACTTAACGATTAATTTAATTAATACAAAATATTGTTAAAAATTTGATAACACCTAAATTGTTAAAAATTTAAGGTTCTGATTATCAATTAACTTAATTTACTTAATTTCTTTCCAATCGGTTAAATCTCGGATAACAACTGACGCGCAAGTCATACCAAATACTGCTGGAATATAAGAAATAGTACCATAAGCCGATTTCTTAAAATTAGTACCATCTGTCTTCATAATGGAGCGTTTATCTGGCAATTCAGTTGAAAAAACAGCTTTAAAACCTTTTTTGATGCCAACTTCTTTTAGTCTTTTGCGCAAATAATAAGCCATTGGACAATGACAGGTTTTTGAAATATCTAGCACTTTTAATTGAGTGGGATCCATCTTACCTCCTGCTCCCATCGAAGACACTAAATTATGTCCCATTTCCAAGGAAGTTTTAATTAAATGAACCTTAGGCGTAATACTATCAATAGCATCAATCACATAATCAAATTTTTGCTGAAGCAATAACACCATCTTTTCTGGATCCTGAAATTCAGAGATGACATTTAGTTTTACAGACGGATTAATTTGCAACATTCGTTCTTGCATTAACTTTGCTTTACCCATTCCATGTGTAGTTGATAAAGCCTGCAACTGACGATTTCTATTAGTTGGATCAACAACATCACCATCAACAATCGTCAATTCTCCTATTCCAGCTCTGCATAAGGCTTCTGCGGCGTACGACCCCACTCCACCTAAACCAACTATTAACACATGAGCTTTTTGCAAATTATCTATTCCTGTATCGCCAACTAAAAGACGAGTACGTTGCATCCAATGTTTATCTTCCATTTGTTTTAAATAAAGCTGTGAAATTAGTATAAATTTTTTCTTTTAAATCATCTTCTTGTATTTGAAAACAAGCAGCTGCTTTTTTATACACTTCTTCTATTAAAACAGATTCGTTATTATCAGTTTCAAGAAATAATTTTTCAAGTGGTAAAACACTAAAATCAATGTCTTCTCTTTTGAACATAGAATGATTTAATGACATGTAGAATCCTTTATCTATCATCTGTTTTGCCAATTGTAATGATTTATTAAATCCATGAATGATTAGAGCCGTTTTAGAATGATAAGTAGCGCAAATTTCTGTCAATTCATCATAAGCTTTTACGCAATGAATAATAACAGGTTTTTGAAATTTAACGGCTAAATCTAACTGATAAATAAACACTACTTTTTGAAGCTCTAAATCAATATTAATTATTTTATCAAAACCACATTCGCCAATAGCTAAACAATTTGGATGCTGAATATTTTTTTCAAATTCTGATAGCGATGTTTGTAAATAAGCGTCCCACGGGTGAATGCCAATAGAAAAATATTTCTCGAAATAAAACTCTTTATCAAAACCAAAGCGGTTATTAAACAAAAACACACCATTATCTTCCGATAAATGGTGTGTATGTATGTTAATGTATGGTTTTGTCACACTGAGCGGAGTCGAAGTGCAAATTATAATGCCTGAGAAAAACCTTCTCTGATTTCGTCAGCGACATACTGACCACCATACAATTTATCTTTAATTTTAGAGAAACATTCAATAGTATATCTTACATCTTCTGATGTATGCATAGCCGTTGGAATTAAACGTAAAATAATCATGCCTTTAGGAATTACTGGATAAACAACCATTGAACAGAAAATCCCAAAATTTTCACGTAAGTCAATTACCATGTTTGTTGCTTCAGGTATTGAACCGTTCATGTAAACCGGTGTAACAGGTGTATTAGTCACACCAATGTTAAAGCCTGCATCTACTAATCCCTTTTGTAATTCGCCAGCAATGTCCCATAACTTAGTACGATATTCTGGGTGTTTATTAATTAACTCTAAACGTTTTAATAAACCATAAACCAAAGGCATTGGCAATGATTTAGCGAAAATTTGAGAACGCATATTGTAACGTAAATACGTTACTACTTGTTTTGTAGAACTAATATAACCTCCAATTAAAGCAAATGATTTAGCGAACGTTCCAAAATAAATATCAATACCATCTTGGCAACCTTGTTGTTCACCTGTTCCGCCACCGTTTGGCCCTAATGTACCAACACCGTGAGCATCATCCACAAATAAACGGAAAGTGAATTTTTTCTTTAATTCAACAATCTCCTTTAATTTTCCTTGATCACCACGCATACCAAACACTCCTTCAGTAATCACTAAAATACCACCGCCTGTTTGATCTGCTAAACGTTGTGCACGGATTAATTGTTTTTCGCAATCTTCAATATCGTTATGTTTAAACACAAAACGTTTTCCCATGTGCAAACGCACACCATCTAAAATACAAGCATGAGATTCTGCATCGTAAACAATCACATCATGTCTATCAACCAAAGCATCAATAGCAGAAACCATTGCTTGGTAACCAAAATTACACAAGATAGTATCTTCTTTTTTTGATAATTTAGATAAACCTTGCTCTAATTGCTCATGTAAGTCAGAGTTTCCACTCATCATACGAGCACCCATTGGTAATGCTAAACCAAATTTAGTAGCGCCTTCAATATCTGCTTGTCTAACTTCTGGATGATTTGCTAATCCTAAGTAGTTATTTAAACTCCAGTTTAATAATTGTTTTCCTCTGAAACCCATATGAGGAGAAACATCTCCTTCTAATTTTGGAAATGTAAAATAACCGTGAGATGCTTTTGAATGCTCTCCGATAGGTCCCATGTTCTTTTCAATTTTTGCGAATATATCTTTCATAATAGTTTGTGATTTTAGAGATGTTGAATTTTATAGAGGGTTCAAAATTAATAAAATTAAATGACTTTTTTAATCACACGTAGCATGTGTGAGTATTTTTTATTATTGGAGTGAAAAATACCATAATGATCAAACTTATCAATACGAACGCAGCCACTAGCGTGAATGATTTGTTGGTTTTCTAATACCATACCAACATGTACGATGTTTCCTTCTTCGTTATCAAAAAAGGCTAAATCGCCTGCTTCAGCTTCTTCCACAAAACTTAATGGTGTTCCAATTTCTACTTGCTGACTAGCGTCACGCGGTAATTTATAACCATTTAATTTATAAACCAATTGTGTAAATCCAGAACAGTCAATACCAAAAGGACTTCTGCCACCCCACAAATAAGGAGCATTTAAAAATAAATAAGCCGTATCTTTTAAATCTTTAACTGTCTTTTTTAATTGAATATCCGATGTTTGTCCCTCAAATAAATATTCAGAGTCGCCAACCTTTACCTTTCCATTTTTAAAATTAGGCAAACTTGCACCTACCGTTATTGGGAAAACAGAATTATTACTGACATTGCTAATTACCTGAACTAACTCTGAACTTAAGGTATTATTAACTAGAGATTTATAATCGGCTGTTGTGATACGATTATGTTGTTTGGAGCTAATCCAACAAGGGTAATTATCGTAATTGGTAGTAATTTGAATCCAATCTTCTCTGTCTTCAATTATGGTGTAGGTTTCGCCAAATAATAATTGCGTTACCATTTCGCTGGTGCTAGATGGTTCTTTCCTACATGGAATAACACTAAGAGAACATATACCAAAATTCATACGTAATTTTTATTATTTTCAATGGGCGTATGGTATAACCATATTTTTCTATACGCATTTGTGCAGATGCAATATGGTTATTTCATAGGGCTAAATTATAGCTTGTTTTAGTTCAACGTTAATCAATCTTAAATAGTTATCCACTATCCATTATTAATTGATGAGATAAAAACATTAGTCGTAATTTTACGTTTCTTTTTTAAAGACAATATTCATGAAAATTCTATATACCTACATAAAAACTCACAAACCATTGCTTTTTTTAGCGCTATTTTTAGCTGCTATCAATCAATGCTTCTCTCTTTGCGACTCCATCATCACTGGTAAATTAATGAACGAATGCGGTGTAGGATTAGCAAACTTTGATCATAATTATGCAAATTTCACCAAGGCTGTAATTGGCTGGTTAGCATTGTCGTTAGGCGCTGCTATGATGTCGAGAATTGCTAAAAATTTTCAAGACTATTTTACAAATATTATAATACAACGAGTTGGAGCTCAAATGTATACAGATGGCATCCAAAAAGCACTTCAATTGCCATATCAAGATTTTGAAGATCAAAGAAGTGGTGAAACATTAGGTAAATTACAAAAAGTAAAAAGCGATTGTGAGAAGTTCATTACATTTTCAATTTCCATGATTTTTCAGTCATTGGTAGGAGTTACTTTTGTTGTTATTTATGCCGTAAATATCCATTGGTTATTGGGACCAATATTTTTGGCAACTGTTCCTGTCATCGCTTTTATTAGTTCTTTCTTAGGTAAAAAAATTAAAAAGGTATCAAAAGAAATACTAGGAGAAACCACTGCATTAGCAGGTGCGACTACAGAATCCTTAAGAAATATTGAGTTGGTAAAAAGCTTAGGATTGACTGAACAAGAGGTTAATCGTTTAAATACAACTACCATTAAAATCTTAGGATTAGAATTGAAAAAGGTTCGTTTTATTCGTTCATTAAGTTTTATTCAAGGCACTACTGTTCACTTTATGAGAACCAGTTTAGTGTTTGCATTATATCTATTTTTGTTTCATGACATCATTAAGCCTGGTGATTTAATAACCTTAATGTTTTTCTCTTTCTTTTTATTTAATCCTTTACAGGAGCTCGGAAATGTTATAGCAACCTATAACGAAACTAAAGCGTCGATGGACAACTTTAGTAAATTAATGGAATCAAAAAGTGAAGCGAAACCTGAAAGTCCTAAAACAATTGGAGCCATTAACAATTTACGTTTTTCAAATATTACGTTCAAACATCAAACTGCAAATTCTTACGCAGTAAAAGATATTTCGTTTCAAGCCAATGCTGGAGAAACGATTGCTTTTGTTGGTCCATCAGGAAGCGGAAAAACAACCTTAGTTAAAATGTTAGTAGGTTTATATAATCCAAACGAAGGTGATATTTTTTACAATGAGAAAAATGCCAAAGAAATTGACTTAACGGAATTAAGACAACAATTAGGATTTGTAACTCAAGATGCTCAGTTATTTAGCGGCACTATTAAAGATAATTTATTGTTCGTAAAACCAACCGCTACGGACGAAGAGATAAATGACGTGTTACAAAAAGCAGCCTGCCAAAATTTACTGAAACGTGCCGAAAATGGTTTAAATACAACTATTGGCGAAGGTGGTATTAAAGTATCAGGTGGAGAGAAACAACGTTTATCAATTGCTAGAGCGTTATTACGTGATCCTCGTTTATTAATATTTGATGAAGCTACTTCTGCTTTAGATTCGATTACTGAAGAAGAAATTACGCAAACCATTAGAAATATTTCTTCAAAGAAAGACCAAATTACCGTTTTAATTGCACATCGTTTATCAACCATTATGCACGCCGATAAAATATTTGTATTGGAACAAGGTAAAATTATTGAGCAAGGTAAACACGCAGATTTATTAAATGAAAAAGGCTTGTACTATGCCATGTGGAGACAACAAATTGGAGAAAGGAAATAGCTTTACTTCTTATAAGGATAACTTCTATTCTTAGGAATATTGTTAATGATAACGGCTACCGTAAACAAAATCAATACACCTGATAAAACAGGAGACAAAATATAATAAAATCCTAAGGCTTTTATTTTTTCGGAACCAATGTTTGCAATCAAGGCTGTTGCCCCTCCAGGAGGATGCATAGTCTTGGTAATTTGCATTGCTACTATTGATAAAGAAACAGCTAAGGCTGATGACAGCCACAATTGATTGGGAATTAGTTTATGAATTAATACGCCAATAAAAGCGCTAATTAAATGTCCTAAAATTAAATTACGAGGTTGCGCTAAAGGACTATTTGTAGCGCCAAAAATTAAAACAGCAGTAGCACCAAACGAACCGATTAATAAGATATTATCTCCCTGCCCGAACTGAGTGCCTTGTAAATATTCTAAAGCTGCAATGCCGATAAAGGCACCTACAAAAGTCCAAATGTGATCAGATGGATTTAAAATAGTTTGTTTATAAACCACGTATTTTGATTTACGATAAGCTCTATGAATTTTTCGTTTCACAGTTTAAATATAAAGAATATTATATTTAAGCAATTAATCTACTCTTTACTTTCTACAAATATTGGAATCATAGGTGTTTCAATAGAGTACTTCCCTTTATTCGCAGTTACCCAAAATAACATTTTCACCGTAAAGGAATTATTGATAATCAGATTCACATGAATTGGTGTTTTACCTTCGGCATTACCGAGTATTAATTTACTATTTAAACATTCGTAATTATAATATTCAACCGTAAAATCTGGGCTTAACGTCATTTCTGTTAAAGATTCTATCAAATCAGAATAAGCATCTGTAAAAGGTTTTAATATTAATAATGAATCTGATTTGTATTTAGCCGTTTTACCCTTAAAGATAGCTGATTGATTTAAGATCTTTAAATAAAGAGTTGAATCCTTTAAACTAACTGTTTTAAAATTCCTAGTAAAAAGAGTGTCAATATTTGTAAACGTAGGTTGGGAAAAAGCTATAAAAGAAATTAAAATAAAACTAACAAATATGTATTTATGAAATTTCATTGAAGAGTTTTACTAATTTTTGCTTTTCAGTTTGCCAGTTGTTTTCGATAGCAGCAATAACGGTGTTACTTTTATATTCTAAATACTCGTTGCTATTTAAAAAACTACTAATCTGTTGAGCAATATGTTTTGACTCATGATTTTCAATAAATGTGCCAATATGATATTTAGAAATCAGATTTTCAATTTCAGGAAGCTTGGTTGCCAAAATGGGGATACCTGCATGCATATAATCAAACACTTTATTTGGTAAGGAAAAATGGTAATTCATGTTAGAATCCTTATCAATCGTGACTCCCAGATTTGAGTTAGAAGTATAATGCCTTAATTCTGCTGCGGGAATCTTATCAATAAATTTAACTTTATTTTGCAGTTGCAATTTTATGGTATTCTCTTTTAATTGATGAATCACGTCACCGCTTCCAATAATTAAGAGTAAATAATTATCATCTAAATATTGAAAAGCCTCTACTAATTCTTCTGCACCTCTTTGTACATTTATTCCAGCTCCTTGCAAAATCACAATCTTTTTTCCAATAGGTAAATTCAAATCTGTACGAGATTTTAAACTTTGAATTTTTGTGTAATTAGGAATGTTCCTCACAAATACAAATGGTACTTTATATTTATTCGTAAAATAGTCTGCGATACTTTGATTAACTGTAATACAATGTTTCAATTTAGGAACAATCCATGATTCTAGTTTTTCCCAAATACGTTTTTTACTAGGATTGTTTTGTAACTCAGGCACTTCACAAAAAATTTCGTGACTATCATAAATTAAAGGGATACCTTTTAGTTTGGACACAAAATAGTTTGGTAACAAGGTATCTAAATCATTTGCCAATAAAACATCCGCTTTTGTAAACAGTAAAACAAAAAATAAACGGATATTGAAAAATAAATAAAATTGCGGTCCTTGCTCAAATAACAACTTCATACGTTTGCAATCGTAATCTCTTTTCTCTAAAGGCTTTGATGTTTTTTGTTGACGACCAACTAATAACACTTTATAGTTGAGTTCAAATAAAACAGAACAAGTACGAGCTACTCTTTGGTCGGTTACCAAATCATTAATAACGGAAACTATGATTCTTTTTTTTTGCAAGGTCTAATTAATCTTATTAAACAAATCCATGGCAGCTTGATATGGATTTATTTGATTTTGTTCTAACTGTTTTTCAATTTTTAAAATCTCTTCTTTAATAATTGGATTTGCATAAAAGCGTTCAATCAACGTATCATTAATGGTTTGATGCAACCATTGTTTAGTTTGGTTGGCACGTTTTGTCTCAAAAAAATGATTGGTGATTGTATGACGTTTATATTTATCAATCATGTCATACACTTCTTTAATACCTTTATTTTCGGTACTCGAGCAAGTTAACACTTCTGGAATCCAATTACTTTCGGTTGGTGGAAATAAATGTAATGCACGAGCGTATTCGCCTCGAGCCATTTTAGCTTTATCTGTATTAGTTCCATCAGCTTTGGTAATCACCATACCGTCAGCCATTTCCATAATACCACGTTTAATCCCTTGCAATTCATCACCAGCACCAGCTAACATCAATAATAAAAAGAAATCCGTTAATTGATGTACAGCAGTTTCGCTTTGCCCTACTCCAACAGTCTCTATAAATATATAATCGTATCCTGCTGCTTCACAAATGATGATGCTTTCTTTGGTTTTACGAGCTACGCCTCCTAAACTACCAGAACTTGGCGAAGGACGAATAAAAGCTTTAGGATGAACAGATAATTGTTCCATGCGCGTTTTATCTCCCAAAATACTTCCCTTGCTTAATTGACTACTCGGATCAATTGCTAGTACTGCCAATTTATGTCCTCGATTAATCACTTCCATACCAAAGCTTTCAATAAAAGTACTCTTCCCTACTCCTGGCACACCCGTAATTCCTAAACGAAATGAGTTGCCACTATGTTTGATAATAGCATTAATAATTTGTTGTGCTTGTTCTTGATGTTCGTGTTTAGTTGATTCAACTAAAGTGATGGCCTTACTCACATAGGTAATATTAGAAGATAAAATACCATCTATATATTCGTTTATGTTAAAGACTTGTTTCATTGCTGTAAGCAAAAATAAGATTTAATTTTTATGGATTTTAGCTTTTATAAAATTCCACACCAGAATATGTTTTTTAGATTCAAAAAAGTGATTGATAACCTCTAAAACTAAAAAGCCTAATAGCAAAGAAACACCATACTGAAACCATTCGGGCATATCATTTACCACCACTTTTTTTCTACCAGCTAAACCAAACAAGTTTTTTATATTTCTTCTTTCAGTCACATAATGTGTAAAAGAATTACTAACTAGCAAAGCAATTGCAAAACCAACTAAGTTTCCGATAGCTTTTTGAATAACCACTTTGGTTAAATAAGTTCTAGTAAATCGTTTAAAAAAGGGCGTAGGTTTTTCTTCAATTCCTAGCCAAGTATTTTTTATTTTTTCAAAAACAATAGCATTTTCTTTATTTTCATTAAGCCAATTAGAAAACTCATTTTTTTCTTCTAAAGTCTCTTCCTTTGAAATGTGTTTGGATATAAGTACTAGTATTTTTGGGTCATTCATTTTTAAATTAATCAGATACTATTAAGGCCATATTTAAAACCGTAAACAAAAATAGACTTTAAATTGTCTTATATAGGTTTCAATTTAACAATTGATAACTATTTTAGTTAACCTATAAATACTTATCTTCAAAATCTTGTACTTCAAATTCTACTATATGAAAAAACAAATCTTACTACTTGCTCTTCCTTTATTTGGTTATATATCACAATACGCACAAAACTCTGCTGAAATTATTCAAGGATTAAAAAAATTAAATACGGTTGGTAGCGTATTATATGTAGCGGCTCATCCTGATGACGAGAACACGCGTTTGTTGGGTTATTTAGCCAATGAAAAGAAATTTAGAACTGGTTATTTATCATTAACACGAGGCGATGGTGGACAAAATTTAATTGGAAAAGAACAAGGTGAACCACTAGGATTAATTAGAACACAAGAATTATTAGCAGCCAGAAGAATAGATGGTGCAGAGCAATTTTTCACAAGAGCCAACGACTTTGGATATTCGAAAACACCCGAAGAAACCTTTACCTTTTGGAATAAAGACAGTATTTTGGCAGATGTAGTTTTAACGATTAGAAGATTTAAACCAGATGTGATTATTTGTCGTTTTCCTACAACTGGCGAAGGTGGACACGGACATCACACAGCATCAGCTATGTTAGCGGTTGAAGCTTTTGATGCAGCTGCAGATCCAAAACGTTTTCCTGAACAATTAAAATCTGTTCAAGTATGGCAAGCAAAACGCATTTTTTGGAACACCTTTAATTTTGGTACGACCAACACCACTGCTCCTAATCAATTAAAAATTGATGTGGGTGTGTTTAATCCTTTATTAGGAAAAAGCTATGGTGAAATTGCTGCTGAGAGTCGTTCTTGTCATAAAAGTCAAGGCTTTGGTTCTGCTAAACAACGTGGTTCAAATATCGAATATTTTAAATTACTAAAAGGTGATAGTGTTGCAACGGATTTATTTGAAGGCATCAATACTACTTGGGCAAAGTTTAATGGACAAGAAAAAATTCAAAAACTGATTGACGACTGTATTAAAAAATATAATCCTCAAGCACCTGAAAATAGCCTTGCAGACTTAGTTGCTATTTACAAACAAATTCAAGCATTAGATGAATCAAATGAAAATTTACGCTACTGGAAAAAGCAAAAACTAAAAGAGACAGAGTCTTTATTGCTAGCTTGTTCTGGTTTATGGTTAGAGGCTTCAACTTCTGATTATATTGGTATATCTGGAAACGATGTTGCTATCACCACACAAATCGTAAATCGTAATAAAAGCGATGTAAAACTAAATAGTGTTTCTTATTTAAATAGTGATACAACAACGGCGTTGACTTTAAAATCAAATGAATTGTATACTTTTAAACGTAAAGAAAGGTTATCTAATTCACTATCTTTTTCAAATCCCTATTGGTTAAATCAAAAACACGATATTGGTTTGTATACCGTTACTAATCCTGATTTTATTGGTAGACCAGAAAATGAATCCAATACTAAAGTGGGTTTTAATATTTCTATTTTGGATTTAAATTTAAAAATTGAACGCCCTTTAGTTTATAAATTTACGGATCCTGTTAAAGGAGAAATTTATCGTCCCTTTGAAATACTGCCGCCTGCAACCGTTAATATTCCTGAAAAGGTATTTGTATTTACAGATGCCACTCCTAAAACAATTTCAATTACCATTAAAGCAAATGCAGCTAATACAAATGGCAAACTTGAATTAAAAGGAAGTGCAGGCTGGAATGTCTCTATTAAAAATCCCGACTTTAAATTAGCAAACAAAGGTGATGAAGCTATTATAGAAGCAACGATTGTTGCAGATAAAAATGCAAAAGACGGACAATTACAAGCATCTGTTTTAATAAATAACTTTTCATACAATAAGAGCATTAAACGAATTGAGTACGATCATATTCCTTATCAATTTATTTTAAGCGATGCTGAAGCAGGTTTAGTAAATATTGATTTGAAGAAAACGGGAACTAACATCGGTTATATTCCTGGTGCTGGAGATGACGTGCCAGCTGCATTAAAACAAATTGGTTATAATGTCACAATTTTAACTGACGAGTTATTGAGTAATGGAAATCTATCTCAATTCAATGCTATCGTGTCTGGCGTTCGTGCTTATAATACCAATGATAGATTACAAGTGCACTATACCAAACTAATGGAATACGTGAAAAATGGAGGTAATTTAATTGTTCAATACAATACAAATAACCGCATTGGTCCAGTGAAGGCTAATATTGGTCCTTTCCCATTTACTATTTCAAGAGACAGGGTTACAGACGAAAAAGCAACTGTTGTATTTAGTAACGAAAAACATTCTGCACTTAATTTCCCAAATCAAATTACACAAAAAGATTTTGATGGCTGGATTCAAGAACGTGGAATTTACTTTGCCACTGAAATTGACAAACAATATGAAACTATTTTTAGTATGAAAGACCCTAATGAAAAAGCAAGCGATGGTAGTTTAATTATTGGCAAATATGGCAAAGGGAATTTTGTGTACACAGGTTTAGTTTTCTTTAGAGAGCTCCCCGCTGGTATTCCTGGTGCTTACCGTTTATTTGTGAATTTATTGAGTTTACCAGAAAACAAGTAGTGAATTATGCAATAGGAACACAGATTTGGCGGATTGGACAGATTTTCACTGATAAAAATTATAGTGTTCATTAAATAACTAATAATTTAAATACAGATAAAATTGATTAAATGAGTACAGATAAAAATTATTCAGAATCATTATTACATAAAGATATAACTGAGGAAATAATCAGTGCATATTATTACGTTTACAATGAATTAGGATATGGATTTTTAGAAAAAGTATACGAAAACGCCATGCTTATTGAATTAAAAAGTAGAGGTTTTAAAGTTGAATCTCAAAAAATCGTCAAAGTTCACTTTAAAGATTCAATAGTTGGTGAATATTTTGCAGACATCATAGTAGAAGATAAAATCATTTTAGAACTAAAATCTTGTGAAGCGTTAGTACCAGAACATGAAGTTCAATTATTTAATTACCTTAAAGCAACAAACATAGAAGTTGGCTTACTATTTAATTTTGGTAAACGAGCGGCATTCAAAAGAAAAGTGTTTACAAACGACAATAAAAAATTCTCATTTACCAACTAAACACAAATAAATCCATTAACTACAACAAAGAAAATCCGTGAGAATCAACCAAATCAGTTTTATCCGCGTCCCTATTTAACCAATGAATAAACTAGAAGAAGAAAAATCACCAATATTAAAATCATGGCGTAATGTTTACGCTTTGGTTATTGGAGTATTAATTGCCGTTATTGTTTCGCTTTACTTTTTCACCCAACATTATAAATGAGTTTTATTGATTGGATCATATTAAGTATCACACTTTTATCCATCGTAGGTTACGGTGTTTGGAAAAGTCGCCATACAAAAAGCATTGAAGGCTATTTATTAGCAGATAGACAATTACCTTGGTATCATGTAGGTTTATCTGTTATGGCAACTCAAGCTAGTGCTATTACCTTTTTATCGGCTCCAGGTCAAGGTTATACTGACGGTTTACGATTTGTACAATTTTATTTTGGTTTACCATTAGCCATGGTGGTACTATGTATTACCTTTATTCCTATTTTTCATAAGTTAAATGTATTTACGGCTTATGAATTTTTAGAAAAACGCTTTGATAATAAAACACGCACACTCACCGCTTTTTTGTTTTTATTACAACGCGGACTCTCCACTGGGATTACCATTTATGCACCGGCTATTATTTTATCAACCATTTTAAATATTGACGTTAACTATACCATTGTTTTAAATGGACTCATTGTAATCGCCTACACCGTTTATGGTGGGGCTAAGGCCGTATCCTACACACAACTGTTTCAAATGAGTGTGATTTTTGCAGGATTATTTTTAGCTGCTTATATGGTCGTTCATTTATTACCTGATAACGTGAGTTTTAGTGATGCCCTTCATATTGCAGGTAAAATGGATAAACTCAATGCCATTGATACTAAGTTTGATGTGAATAATAAATACAATATTTGGTCGGGAATTATTGGCGGTTTCTTTTTACAATTGTCTTATTTTGGAACCGACCAATCTCAAGTTGGACGCTATTTAACAGGTAAATCTATTGCACAAAGTCGTTTAGGTTTGGTGATGAATGGCTTGGTAAAAATACCAATGCAGTTTTTTATTTTATTAATTGGCGTACTCGTTTTTACATTTTACCAGTTTCATCAATCGCCTATCTTTTTTAATAAAGTAGAAGTAAGTAGCATCCAAAACAGTGAATACAAAGAAGATTTTAAAGCATTAGAAAAAGCCTATGTTTTAGCTCATACCGAAAAACAAGTTGAAGTCAAAAAGCTTGTAGAAGCTATTCACAGTGAGGATGAGCAAGCTATTAATACAGCAAGAACAAACGTGCAAGCGGCTGATAAAAAAAGTAATGCGATTAGGAAAGAGGCGACCGCTTTGATGCAAAAAAATAATCCGAAAGCAGATGTGAATGATACGAATTACATTTTTTTAAATTTCATTACCACCCAATTACCAATTGGGGTCGTTGGATTATTGATTGCCATCATCTTTTTAGCATCTATGGGTTCAATGGCTAGTGGATTAAATTCATTAGCATCAACAACCATTATTGATTTTTATAAACGCTTATTTAAAAAAGAAGAAAGCAATAAATCTTACTTATCGGCATCGCGTTGGACAACCGTTATTTGGGGTTTGTTTTGTATTATGGTTGCTTTCTATGCTAGCAGAGTTGGTAATTTAATTGAAGCCGTTAACATTTTAGGTTCTTTATTTTACGGAACCATTCTAGGCATTTTCTTAGTAGCATTTTATATGAAACGTATTAGCGGAACAGCAGTTTTTTATGCAGCCTTATTTGCCGAAGGTTTTATTGTATACGCCTGGATAACAGATTTAACTGCCTTCTTGTGGTTAAACGTGATAGGATGCTTATTAGTAATGGCATTTGCTTATTGCATTCAATTGATATTAAATAAAAAGAAGGTTG